>Ga0114973_10000507_pt1 | contig 29465 bp, 26 predicted proteins | sample M_140807_MF_Meta_FD_87025 | JGI IMG/M metagenome (GOLD analysis project Ga0114973, IMG submission 87025) | Freshwater microbial communities from Lake Montjoie, Canada to study carbon cycling - M_140807_MF_MetaG | ecosystem: Environmental > Aquatic > Freshwater > Lake | place: Lake Montjoie...
CATTGGCGGTCGCACTCGTGCTGCTGCGTCTGGCCGACTACGTTCCGGTCGTCGGTACCTGGATCCGCGGGCTTGCATTGCTCGCGGGCGTCGGTGCGCTTGCCTGGTATCTCTGGAACCGTATCGGTTCGCTCGGCCGGCCGGCCCGCGTCGGCTGACACATGAACCTCTGGTTATATCTCATCGCGATCGCGGTCGGCGCCGGCCTGACGGTTCAGGTCGGCCTGAACATGCAGGTCGGACGCGGCCTTGGCTCACCCTTGTGGGCGGTGATCATCAATTTCATGGTCGGGCTCGCAGCCCTGCTGTGCGTGGCGATGGCCAGCAATACCCGTCCCGTTTGGTCGGGCGCGAGTCAGGTGCCAGCATCCGCATGGTTGGCAGGCTTGCTCGGCGCGGCTTACGTCGGCTGCGTCACCGTCTTAGGGCCCCGCATTGGCGCGTTGACCCTGCTCGGCATGCTGCTGCTGGGCCAACTCGCCGCAGCTCTGCTGATCGATCACCTCGGAATCCTCGGATTCCCGCGCCACGCGATCACCGCACCCCGCGTGATCGGCACTGCGCTGCTGCTGCTGGGCGTGATTCTGGCATCCCGCCAGTGACGCGCACGCTGCGTCGTCCGCTCTGCGCTCCAGCTTCCAAAGCAGCAGGCGCCGTGGCGTCTCGGCCCGCACCGGCACCTGCAGTCGCGCGGCTCAGCGACCCGGCGCAGGGACCTGCCTGGCAATCTGTCTGGCCATGTCTGCGACGGTACGAATCGTCGAATCAGTCGAACCGATGCGCGTTTGTGCGCTGAGCATGCCGCGCCAAAGCAGCTTGCCGCTCGCCGCATCGTCGACGAACAAGACGACCGACCCGTCACGCACGGCCTGTTCGCGCGGCAACATCGAACGTGGCGGCGGCTGAACCTCACCGGTACCGAGCACCCGGGTAGGCGATGGCGCGCCGACACGGGTCGTGTCCTCGATCACGAACCGGCGGGTGCCCGCCACTTGATAGCTCACCACCAGATCGGCCGTGCCGGGCGACGCTGCCTCGCTGTATCCCTTCCGGTTGAGTTCCGCGATCACGGCACTGCGCATCGCAGCATCCGCGCGCGACTGTATGGCTGGATCGAGTCCGGTCGGTGCTCCGTACTCGCCGGGTTTAAGGAAATAAGAGCGCTGCGTCCCGAACCTCGCATCCGGCGCCTCATAGCGGTCCACTGTCCATGGCGACGCGCAGCCGCTCAGCAACGAGAGGCTTGCGCCACAGGCCAGGAGTGATTTTGCGATCGTACCAATCATGATGGATCTCCACCTGCAACGGGTTGCGATGCCTCGGCGTGGTGCGCACCCCGCTGCGCCAGACGACGCGCGCGCAGTTTGGCGAGGCCTTCTTCGACGAGTGAATAAACCACCGGGACGACCACCAGAGTCAGCAGCGTCGAGCTGACCATACCGCCGATCACCGCGATCGACAGCGGGCCATTGGTGTCAGCGCCGGCGCCGATCCCCAGTGCGGCCGGCAGCAGCGCAAGGATCACGGTCAGCGACGTCATGAGGACGGGACGCAGTCGCACCGGACAAGCCTCTCGCAGCGCATCGTCCACCGGTTTGCCGGCATCGCGAAGTTGGTTCGTCAGATCGACCAGCAGGATGGAATTTTTGGCTACTAGCCCCATCAGCAGCAGCAGACCGATCACCGATATCATGTTCAGCGAACTGCCCGTGATCCACAACGCGAACAGGCCGCCGACGATGGCGAGGGGCTGTGCGGTCATGACGATCAATGGCTGCAGGAAAGAATTGAACTGGCTGGCCAGCACGATGTAAACGAGCGCCAATGCGAGTCCGAGCGCGAGCTTGATGTATCCCTGCGTTTTGCTGAACTCCCGTGCGCGCCCCTGCAGTGTCATGTTGTACCCGGGCGGCAAGTCGGCCACTTCTTTTTCGATCGCCTTGATCGCGTCGCCGAGCGGCATGGTGGGATTCATGTAGAAGTTGGCCGAGTATTGCAGGGCATACCGACTGATCGTCGCTGCGCCCAGCGTATCGGTAGCGCGCGCGACAGAGTCGAGACGAACCATTTGTCCCGTGGGCGTACGCAGGAAGATCCGGCGCAGGTCGTCTGCAGACGTGATTTGTCCATTGGCCGCTTTGACGCGAATGTCATAGCGATCGCCATCGCCCGGATCATCGTTGTACTTCGCGATGTCGACGCCGCCCGCAAGCATGTTGACCGCCATCGCAATCTCCGCGCTCGACAGACCAAGATCGGCGGCGCGCGTGCGATCTATGTCGAGTCGTAACTGGGGCAGATCCAACTGCAGGTCGAGGTCCACGCGACCGAACTCCGGCCGTGTGGCCAGCGTGCGAGCGAGTTCATTGGACAGCTGCGCCACCGCCCCCAGCTCCGGGCCCACGATGGAGAACTGCAGCATCTCGCCGCGCATGCCGCCCACCGGGGACGGCTCCGCAGCGAAGGCGAGTACGCCCGGTATGCGGACCAGATCCGCCTGCACCGCCTTGAGTACTTCTTTCTGACTGGCCTTGCGCGCGTCGATCGGCACCAGGTTGACAAAGGCGAGACCGGTGTTCACTGCAGTGCCGCTGAAGCCGACGCCGATGAACAGCGACTGCACTTCCTTGTGTCGGCGGATGGTCTGATCCACTTCCTCAAGCAACCCTTGCATCGCCGCCTTGCTGGTTCCAAGCGGTGCGCGGAAGCTGACGACGAAGCGTGAGTTATCTTCGTCCGGGATGAAGTCCTTGGCGACCTTGGCAAAGAAGAAGCCGCTCGAGAGCACCACGACGGTGGTCGCAAGCAGCACCTTGACCCGGTGATCGAGCACCCACGCCAGTGCCTTGCGGTACAAGGCGTCGTTGCTCGCAAGGATTCGGTCGAAGAATCGGTAGACACGTCCGTGCTTCTGCGACACCTCGAGGAACCTGGAGCAAAGCATCGGCGTGAGCGTCAGCGACACGAACAGCGAGACCAGTACGCCCACCGTCACCACCACGGCGAATGACTGGAAAAAGCGGGCGATGATGCCCTGCAGGAAAATCACGGCACCAAAAATCGACACCAGCGTCAGGCTCGCCGCGATGACCGCAAAGCCAACCTGCCCGGTGCCTTCGATGGCGGCTTCCTTGCGATCGATACCCGGATCCTCTTCCAGTCGCCGGTAGATGTTCTCCAGCACCACGATCGCATCGTCGACCACGACGCCGATCAAGAGCAGCAGGCCGAGCAGGGACATCTGGTTGAAGGTATATCCCATGAAATACATCACGGCGATCGCGCCGAGCAGCGACACCGGGATTGCGGTGCTGATGATCACCGTGGAGCGGAAACTGCGCAGGAAGAACCAGACCACGAGACCTGCAAGCACGGTACCTTCCAGAAGATGGTCTTGCAGCGCCGAGACGATCTTGCGAATGGAATCCGAGTCGTCGGTTGCAACCTGCAATGTCAACCCGGCGGGCAGCTGTGGAATGATGTCGGTGGCCAGCCGCTGCCGCACATCATCGATCAGTTTCACCGTGTTGTAGTTGCTGACTTTGACGATGCCGATGCCAACGGCCGGCTTGCCGGCAAAGTGCACGATCGAGCGGTCGTCGGCCTGTCCGTCGACAATCCGGCTGAGATCGCCGAGCCGAATCGGCGCGCCGTCCGCGTAGCGCACCACCATCTGGCCGAGGCTCTCCGGGCTGTGGTACTCGAGATCGAGCTTGATCAGGCTTTCGTTGGCACCACTGACCAGGAAGCCACCGGGAAGCTGCAGGTGCTCGTTGCGGAAGGCGGTGCGGATGTCCTGCGCCGTGACGCCGAGCGCTGCCATGCGGTCGAGATCGAGTTCGACACGGATGTTGCGCCGCCGCTCCCCGCCGATGATGATCTGTCCCACGCCGTCGATCGTCTCCAGGCGCTTCTTCATCACCTGCCGGGCGTACTGGTTCAGTTGCTGGTTGGTTCGGTCACCCTGCAGCGACAGCCACATCACGGCCGACGCGCCGATCTCGACTTTCAGCACCACCGGCGGATCCGCATCATCCGGCAGCTGGCGCATCACCTGATTGACCTTCGACTGCACCTCGGAGAACGCAACGTCGATATCCTTGGACAGGTTGAAGGTCACCGCCACGTTCGACACGCCGGGCGAGGAACGCGACTGGATGTTGTCGATACCGGGTACGCTGTTGACCGCCGTCTCGATGATGTTGGTGATGCTGGCATCGACCACATCCGGGTTGGCGCCGGGGAGGATGGTGGTGATCGAGACCACCGGGAATTCGATCTGCGGATAGCGGTCGACGCCGATACGCTGGTAGGCCACGATGCCGAACAGCACCATCACGGCGCTCGCCATGAAGGCGAGCACGTGGCGCCGGACTGAGACTTCTGCGAGACGCATGGCGCGGCGCTACGGCGTCTTGCGCGCGGCGACCAGTGCGCCGTCGGTCAGGAATCCCGCGCCGGACAGCACCACGGTTTCGGTGCCGTCGAGGCCGGTGAGGATCTCGGCAGTCTCGCTGGTGCGCACGCCAACGGTCACCTTACGCTCGGCCGCTTTCTCGCCATTCACCACGTAGACCACTTCGCCGGTTGGACGGCGTACCACAGCCGCCGTGGGGACCACGACACCATCGCGTGCGGCGAGCACGACCCGCGCGCTGACCGTGCCGCCGGGTGGCCAGTCGTTGCCCCGCGGCATCTGCACCAATGCCTCCAGGGCCCGATTATTCGTGCCGACCATCGGGCGCACTTCGGTGATCGTCCCTTCGAGGCTGCTGTCCGGTCTGGCAGGCTGCTCCAGCGTGACTGCCAGCCCCGGCACCAGTTGTCCTGAGAGTCGTTCCGGGAACGGCAGCACGGCGCGCAACGAGCCCTTGCCCACGATTGTCACGACCGGCATGCCCGGGGCCACGAAATCGCCGACCGATATCAGCCGCCGTTCAACCACTGCATCGACCGGGCTGCGGATCTGGGTGCGTTGCAGGCGGTACTGGGCTTCCGCGAGCTTGGCGCGTGCATCGGCCAGTTCGGCCTGGCGCGCACTCTGCTGGGCCATGGCGTCCTCGAGCATGCTCTCTGACACGGCCTTGGAACGCAGTTCCTGATAGCGCTTGACCGTACGCGCCTGATTGCCGAGCAGTGCCTCCAATCGATCGACGTTCGCCCGTGCGGAGGCAACGGCCAGCCGTTGCGGCTCACCGTCGAGTTCCGCCAGCACCTGACCCTTGCGGACCACCGAGCCGCCGTCCACCAGCAGGCGCACTACGCGCCCGGAGGTCTCCGCGGCCAGCGCCGGGGCAGCAGTGGCCTCGAGCCGCCCGACCGAACGTTCCACCGCCTCGACGCGGTCCTTGCGGGCCTGCGCGACGGTGATCGGCGTCCGGCGTGGCTCGCTGGCAGAGGCGTCTTTCTTGTCGGAACAGGCGGCAAGTTGCACGGCAGCAAACAGTGCCAGCGGCAGGAGTCGGAGGATGGCGGTGTTCATTCGGTATGGCTTCGGTGGGAACCCCCTAGGATACCCGTTCCGGGCATCGCGGGTCAGCACGCTTGCATGCAGGTTTCCCGCATTGCGCGGCACTTGCGGGGCGCGCAAGGTTCCAAGTCGGCGCTGCTGCAGCGAACTGGAGTCAGGACGATGACGATCAGGATACTTGTGGCCGATCAGGCCGATGCCGTGTTTTACGATGCCGACAGCCTGCGGGCCCGGCCACGCGAAGTGGCGCACATCTCCGATCCCACAGCCCATCAGCACGTGCGCGAATTCAGCAGCGAACGTCCGGGTCGGAGCTATGAAAGCGTCGGCCGTGCGCGGCATGCCGTGGGTGGTGAGAGCACGGCCCGTACCCAGCAGGCCAGCAAGTTTGCGCGTCGTATTGCCCGGCGCCTCGATCTCGCCCGTCGCAACCGGGAATACGAGCAACTGATCGTGGTGGCCGGGCCGCGCTTTCTGGGCTTGATGCGACAGGAATTGTCGCGCTTGACCCGCGAGCGGGTGGTGCACGAGGTTGCCAAGGATCTGGTTCACGGCTCGGTCGATGACCTGCGCCGGCACCTGCCCAAGTCCGCGGATGACCTGAGCCGGGCCTGATCGTCCGTCCGGCGGTCCCTCGCCAGTTTCTCCCTGCCGCGGCCGATGGCTCGGATTTGGCAGCAATTACCCGCCGGATCCGTGGCCCCGGCCCCACAATCTGTGACCGGCGTATCGTTACCCCGACGCCCGTTGGTTTCATCATCGTGCAGGCGCATACTCCGGCAGAGCAAGGGACTGACAATCATGGACTTGGACATGTTCGGCAAGGACGGCTGGCAGCTGTTTTACAGCAGCGGTGATTGCCGATGACCAAAGTACTGCTGGCCTACGAGCGCGAACAGGACCTGACCTCCGTGGCCACCGTGCTCAACGCGCGGGGCATGGAGGTGATCTCGGCGCGCAGCGGCACCGAAGCCCTCGACCAGGTGCGTCGTGACCTTCCCGATGTCGTCGTCAGCGACGTGCTCTTGCCGCGGCTCGACGGCTTCGCGTTGTGCCGGCGTATCAAAGAAGACCCGGAACTGCTCAGTCTCCCGGTGCTGCTCTACTCGCCGCGCGTGGAAGGTCCCAAGTACGAGGCCTTCGCAGCCGAGGTCGGTGCGGACCGGTTCCTCCCGCGCGGCTCCACCATCGAGGAGCTGGTGGCTGCCATCGACCAGTCACGGCCCGGTTCGAGTCGGGCGCCAAGCTCGGCTCTGGTGCCGGAACTGCTCGATCGCAGCGAGCATGATCGTTTGCGGCTGCAGGAACTCGAACGGCAGGTCAGCGAACTGCAGGCGGCCAATCGCAAGCTTGCGGGGGTAGCCCGTGCGGCGCGCGAACAGGCCGACCACGAATCACGGGCGCGTGCCAACTTCGCCGCCAAGGAATCTGCGCGGGTCAATGACCTGATGGCGCGGATCCGCGATCTTGAACAGGTGCAGCAAAAGCTTGCACAGGGTGAACCCGCACCGCGTACTGCCGCAGAAGAGAATCGAGTGGAAGCGGCCCGCGTCACGGCCCTGGAGTCGCGCCTCGCTGAATTGCAGAGCGCGCGGGGTCGTGCCCAAGCCGCAGCGACCGATGCCGAGCGCGCCTTTGCCATGCAGCCTTCGGCGGCGTGGATCTGTGACATGGAGACTCGTGAGCTCTACATGATCAGCGACGTGGCCGCCGCGCTCTTTGCCGTGGAGTCACGCGACCTGCGCGGCCGAGTGCTCGGTGATCTGCTGCCTGGCTTCGAACCCAGCGAGTCGGATGGCAGCCCGTGCGACGTGGCCGTCGAGCGTGCCGAAGGTGGCAGCATGCTGCTCGAAGTCCGCCGCCAGTCGGTGTCGTTCCTCGGCCGTGCCTGCTGGCTGATGTCCGCCCGTGATGTAACCCGCGAGCGCATGGAACAGTCGCAGCGCGCCGTACTGACCCACCATGCAGCGGCCTTCGATGCCGCGCCCGTGCCGTGCGCGACGGTCGACGCCGATGGCCGTTTTACGCAGGCCAACCCGGCGCTACTCGACTTGCTCGGTGTGGATGCGGCGCGCGTGGTCGAGCTTGGCTTGGCGCAACTGGATGCAGGCATCGATGACGATTCCACCGTGCGGATCCGACCTGAATTGGCCGCCGGCGATCTGCCGCGACAGCGGCGCTGGCGCCGTCCCGATGGTTCGATCATTGACGTGGAATTGCAATCCGCGCCGGCTCCGGATCTCCCAGGTCAGTATGTCTTGGTGGTGCGCGAGATCACCGCGGTTCGTCGTAACGCCGAGCGCGCGGAGCGCGAGCAGCGTCGCACGGCTGGCGTGCTCGACCTCGTCCAGCAAGCGCAGTCGGCGAGTGAGACTGAGATCTTCAGTCACGCCACGGCGTTGGCTGCCGACTTCACCGCCAGTCAGGTTGCCTACCTGTTCCTGTGCCGCAGTGATGGACCGCAGCTCGAATTGACCGCCTGCAGTCGGCCGGGTACGCAGGGCGAGGCCATCTCCACCATCACGCGCTGGCGCGGCCTGCCGCCCGCCGATTCCGCGTTGCATGAGTGTCAGATGTCGCAGCGCCCGGTCATCCGTGAATCGATGGAGCATGCCGGACCTCTCGCCGAGGCGGGACTGCCGGAATCGCTCACCCGACAGCTCGCCATGCCGGTACTGGACGGTGGCCGCCTGGTTGGCGTGATGCTGCTGGCCGACAAACTGTCCGCGTACGACGACGATGACCGCCGCGAGGCCGGGCAGGTTGCCGAACATCTCTGGCGGCTCGTGCGCCGGCGTCGTGCGGAAGCGGCCGTCGTAAGCGAGATGGATCACATGGACCGCGTCATGAACGGCACGGTCGAGGCGCTCGGTACGCTCGCCGAGCTGCAGGACGGTTGCAAGCTCGGCCGGTCTGCACGACTGGCGGAACTCTCGGCCGCCGTGGGCGCCAATCTGGGTCTGTCCGGGCACACCGTGCGCGGCCTGCGGGTCATCGCCGCGGTGATGGATATCGGCATGCTGCAGATCCCGCGCGAAATCCTGTGGCGTCCGGGCGCGCTGTCGGTGACCGAATACGAGCTGGTGAAAACCCATGCCGACATCGGCGCTGAAGTCCTGCGCGACATCGAATTTGCCTGGCCGGTTGCCGATGCAGTGCGCCAGCATCACGAGCAATTCGACGGCTCGGGCTATCCGCGCGGACTGCGCGGCGACGATATCCTGCTCGAGGCGCGGATCGTCGCGGTCACAGATGCTGCCGAGGCGATGCTGTCGCCGCGGCCCTACCGGCCTGCGATGTCTGTGACCGAATGCATCGATGAGTTGCAGAAGCAGTCTGGCCGCCGCTACGATCCCCGGGTCGTCAAGGCGTGTGTAAAGGCCCTGCGTGATGGCGTCGTCAAAGCCAAGCTCGCAGAACCTATCGAACAGAACGCCGCGGCTGATCAACAAATAGCCTGAGGCGTGCATGCACCTGCAATTTTTCGGCGCAGCCGGTGAAGTCACCGGCTCCTGCCACATACTGTCCGTCGGATCCCGCACGGTACTGCTGGACTGCGGACTGATTCAGGGTGGCGACGCTCATGAGGAGCGCAACCGCGAGCCGTTCCCATTCAACGCAGCAGCCATCGATGCCGTGATCCTCAGCCACGCGCACATCGACCACTGCGGTCGACTGCCCTTGCTGAGGCGCCGCGGCTTTCGCGGGCCAATCTACACGACGTCAGCCGCGCGCGATCTGGCGCGAATCCTGCTGGCCGATTGCGCTGCGATGTCCGAGCGTGATGCCGAACGCGCCACGCAGCGCCATGAGCGCGACGGCCATCGCCACGACGTCAAACCGCTCTACACCGTGGCCGATGCCTCCGACACCATGGAGCAGTTCGAGGTCGTGCCCTACGGTCGTCCGACGGAAGTCGTCCCGGGCGTCACGGTCACTTTCCGCGATGCTGGGCACATCCTCGGCTCTGCCAGCGTGTGGCTCGATCTGCGCGAGGGTGACCTGCAGCGCTGCGTGTGTTTCAGCGGCGATCTCGGGCAGTACGACTCGCCCATCCTGCGTGATCCGGAACCCGGTCAGCAGGCGCCGCATCTGGTGCTGATGGAGAGCACGTACGGCGACCGTCTGCACCGCGACCGCAAAGAAACCCTGCAGGAATTCGGTCAGATCCTGCGCGATGCACGCCGCGATGGCGGCAACGTGCTGATTCCTGCCTTTGCCGTCGGCCGTTCACAGGAAATCCTCTATGAATTGGGCAAGCACTTCGACGAGTGGGGCGTCGGTGACTGGCAGATCTTCCTCGACAGTCCCATGGCGATCGAGGCATCCAGAATCTATTGGGCGCACACCGAACTCTATGACGAAGAAGCCCGCGAATTGCGCTTGCGGGCTGGCAACCTGACGCAACTGCCGAATCTCACGCTGTGCCGAACCGCGGATGAGTCGATGCGGATCAATCAGGTGCGCAGCGGTGCCATCATCATCGCCGGCAGCGGTATGTGCACGGGTGGGCGCATCGTCCATCACCTCAAGCACAATCTCCCGCACCGCAATTGCGACGTGATCTTCACCGGTTTCCAGGCGGTCGGTACGCCGGGGCGTGCCATCGTCGAACGTCACGAGTATGTGCGTATCAACGGCGTGCCCGTGAAGATCGAGGCCCGTGTGCACACCTTGGGCGGGTTCTCCGCGCATGGTGATCAGGAAGATCTGCTGCGTTGGTACTCGCAGCTGCGCGGCCGCCCGCCGGTACGGCTGGTACACGGCGAGGCCGACGGAGCGCAGGGGTTGTGCGCAAAATTGCGCTCGCAGGGCGTCGCTGCGGAAGTGGCCCGCGCCGGCGACCGCATCGATCTGGCGGCGCTGGCCTAGCAGCGCGCCGGGCAGCGCGGCAGTGGCTCAGCGTTCGATGTCGTAGCGCAGCCTGACCGAAGAACGCTGCGCGACGGCGCGACCGTTCACCTCGCGTGGCTGGAATCGCCAAGTCGCGACTGCCGTGGTCGCGGAGCGCTCGAACACTCCACGCGGTTCCGCGCCAGTCACCGCGACGTCAGTCACGCGGCCGTCCTCAGTCACGGTGAATTCCAGTTCGACCCAGCCGCTGACACCGGCCCGCAAGGCTTCCGGGGGGTAGACTGCGCCGGCGCCGGCAGTGCGTTGCAATGAATCGACTGGAATGATCGAACCCTGCGCGGGCTGACGGGCCGCCGGTTCAGTGCCGACCGTGCCTGAACGACGGCCTGCGGATGGTTTGCCGCCCGCAGGGGTCGCCCCGGTCAGCTTCGAGACGGTCTGGTGGGCGGTGATCGTCGCCATCGATGAATTGGAGCGGGCGGAACCGGCGGGGGTGGCCGCCTTGTCTGTGCCGGCCGGTGTTTGCGCCGCACCGGTAGTCGCCCCCGGCTTGTGCAATTCTGCCAATTGCGACGAGTTCGTACCGGACGCGGATTTGGCGCGGTGATCGACTGAAATCGTGGCGAGCAGCAGTCCCACCAGCGACATGCTCGCGCCGACGAACAGCCATTTGCCGGTGTCGGGCTTCCTCTTCAATTCGACTACTTCGGCTTGCGCTGCGCGTCGCTCCTCTGCCGAGACGTTCTGTCCGTTCAACTGCACGTAGCGCTGCAGTGCTGAACCGATCAGCAGTTCGGTGCGCTTCGGCGACAGCGGGCGATGCAGAAACCGGTAGACCAATCCCTCGCTGATGAGCGCTTTGATGGTTGCTTCGTCGCTCCGGCTGCCAGCGGCGCAAATCACGATGTCCGGGAATTGAGCGACGATCTGCCGCACCAAAGCTTCGGGGTCGCTCTCCAACTGCGCGAGATCGACGATCAGGACGTCACCGTGTCCGGCGAGTAACACGTCCACCGCTTCGGCAGGCGAGTGGGCCAGCCAGGCCTTGTTGCTGTGGCCGATGACTTCCCGGATGGCCGAATACAGGTGCAGGTCGACCGACAACAGCAGCACGTCGATCCCGCGTGCTTCGGCGGCGCGCGGCTCCTCAGTGGGTGTTAGCGGCTCAAACGTCTTGCTCATCCTGCTATTGCGCGCGTTCTGACCGCGATGCGCCAGCGGCACCCTTACGAAATTTGACGCAAATCAAAAAAATCCAAATTAAAGCAACCACTTGGGCAACTTCATGAGGCGTTGCATTTATGCAACAAAAGGCCAATTTTACAACTCGACAGGCCCGATTTGCGCGAGCATGATCCTCGTCCAGTCGGACTTTCGGCTAAACACGGACAGAGTGACAACCATGGGTGGGGACGTCACGTTTGCATCTCGTATCGAGCGGCGGCAACGCCATGCGCTCGAGCGGTTGCTGTTCTTCAACGGCTGCCAGAGCCGCGTGGCCAATGGCATCGTCGACGTCATCGACAAGTTCGGTCCGCCCGAGATCATCGACGACGGTGAGGGGCTGCGCGTACGCGTGCCCGGGCTGCCCCACGTCCAGTCCCTGTTTGCTGTGGAGCAGGGTAGTGACCGCCCGATCGGGGTTGCCGTCTACGTGCGTGCCGATCTCGAGCACATGACGGTGCTGCACATCGGTCTCAGCGAGGAGTTCTGCGCGGGCGGGCCGCGCGAGGACATCAATCTGCTGTTGCGGCTGATGAAAGAGGTGCGGCGCAGTTCTCGCCGCATGCGCGGCATCAGGCATCTGGAAGTGCTCTACGGCGCCCAACGTCAGCGTCCGGTCTACAGCTGACCAGACTCGGGCTCAGGCGACTCCCACCGCGGGACGCCGTTCCACCAGATTCGTGCTGCGGCAGGTGAACACCAGTTCATCGTGTTGGTTCCACAACGTGTACTCGTAGACCACCACGCCGCGACGGGGATCGCTGCCGGAGGGCCGCTTGCTCAGACAACGCGCCCGCGCCCGCAACGTGTCGCCCGGGCGCACGGCCTTGGGAAAGCGCACGTCATCCCAGGCCACGCCGCAGATCCAGCGGATGTCCTGCGCAATCTCGTGATCGAGCTGCCGCCAGATCGCCATGGTGTAGATGCCGGAGGCGATCACATCGCCAAATATCGAACTCTTGGCGGCATCATTGTCGGCGTGGAAGTACTGGGGATCGTACTGGCGGGCGAAGGCCAGCAGTTCATCACGCGTCACCGTGCGCGATCCCGATTCTTCCACCACACCCTCAACCAGATCTTCGTAGTAGCGCATGACTGAACTCCCGACCATCGAGCGAGTGATTCTAGGGGTGTTTGCCGCGGTCTGCCTCGCCTCGGCCGCAGCCTGGTTGGCGCCGCTGGGTTGGCCCTTCGAGTTGTTTGCGCACTTTCGTCTGCAGTTGCTGCTCGTTGCGGGGGCGCTGGTTCCCCTGTTGATGCTGGTACGCCGACCCCTGATCGCCGTGGTCGCCGCGATCATGGCGAGCGCGCATTGGCTGCCGACCGCACCGGGCCTGCAGGCTCACGATCTGCCAGCCGACTGCGGTGACCAGTCGCTGGTGGTCGTGACCGCCAATGTCGAGGTCGGTAACCCTGACACGCAGCGGCTGCTCGCGTGGCTGCGCGAAAATCCCGCCGACGTGTTGGTCGTGCAAGAGGTTGATTCCGTCTGGGCCGCCCGTCTGGTCGAACTCACTGCTTATCCCTATCGGCACATGATCGTACGCAATGACCCGCATGGCATCGCGCTGCTCAGCCGCTGGCCGCTCGCATCAGTGACACGCCTCGAGCTGGCGCCGGACGCGCCGCCCGCGTTGTCGGCCGTCGTCACCGTGCATGGCGCTCGACTGCGCGTGATCGGACTGCATGCCCGGTGGCCGATCACGCCACACCACGCGCGTCAACGTGATCAGGTGTTGCAAGCCGTCGCCGTGCAGGTGCGCACCGAACGGTTGCCGGTCGTAGTGTTCGGCGACCTGAACCTCACGCCCTATTCGCCGGTATTTGCGCAGCTGCTGCGCGCTGCGGGGCTGCGCGACGCAGGGCGCAATGCCGGTTGGCAACCGACCTGGATGGCCTCTTTCTGGCCACTGGCCTTGCGTATCGATCATGTGCTCGTGACGCCTGGGATTTGCGTCCAGCAAATCCGCACCGGTCCGTCCATCGGATCCGACCATCGACCCCTGCGGGCCCACCTGCGCTTTTAAGGTACGACGGGAGCGGGAGCCGAGCGTTGTTCGGCCGGCAGCATGTCGCCGGTTGGCGGCGGAAACTCCCTGCAGCACTCGGCGAGCCACGCCCGAAACCGCACGACCTTGGGTAGCGCGAACTGCTCCGGCGGCGCGACCAGATACCAGGCGTTGTGCTGTTGCACGCTGGGCAGCATCGGTCGTACCAGTCGGCCTGCCGCGATGTCCGCCGCGACCAGCGACCAACGGGCCAGCGCCACGCCCTTGCCCTGTTCCACCGCGGTCAGCGTGGCCGACGAATCCTCCAGCACGGGCTGATTGTCGACACGGGTATTGTCGCCACCGACCCGCCTCATCCAGTCGGCCCAGGGTTCAGCGCGGCTGTGCAGCAGCGGGTAGCGGGCGAAGTCCGCCAAGGTTTCGATCGGACCCAGCCGTGCAAGCAACGCAGGGCTGCAGACCGGAAACACCCACTCCTCGAGCAACCGCTCGCTCTTGAGTCCCGGCCACATCGCCGCTGTTCCGTAGAGGATGGCGGCATGAAAATCGTCGCGGCTGAAATCCAGTGACGCGCGGGACGGTCCGAAGCGCACTTCGATTTCGGGATGACGACGGGTGAACTCGCCGAGCCGCGGCAGCAGCCAGCGTTGCAGGAACTCGCTCGGTACGCTGAGGTTCAGCATGCCGCCCACCCGCTCGCGTCTGAGACGGTCGACGGCGCGGCGTAACTCGTCCAAGCCACGCCGCACGCCCGGCAGCAGTTCCGCGCCTTCCTGCGTGAGGGCAACCGCGCGGGTATGGCGCCTAAACAAAGCTACCCCGACGTCCGCCTCGAGGGCCTTCACTTGCGCGCTGACAGCCGCCGTGGTGACCCCCAATTCGCGCGCAGCCGCCGTGAAACTCAAGTGCGTCGCCACGGACTCGAAGACGCGCAACGCGTTGAGTGGCAAACGATCCTGCTCGGTGCTCATGACTGTTTGGTCGCCAGCGGTTTCTGTGAGAGTGAAAATCCGATTAACAATAAAGCATCAAAATGAGATAACAAGGCAAATTATCAAGAGTTTGGTCGAGAATTATCAATAAATATTCGCATTGGCCGGGCCTGTCCTCAGGGTTTGCCACGGGCGGTGCAGCGGTTACCCGGTGCGGTACCATCGCAGCGCCCCTGCACCGAAATACGAGGTGGATATGAACCCTTGGCTGCAATCCCTGTTGGGTGGACTGCTGATTGGCGCCGGCAGCGCGGTCTTGCTGCTGGCCAACGGCCGGGTAGCCGGGATCAGCGGGATCGCAGAGAACGTTCTCAAGGGTGCCGTTGGTGAGCAAGGCTGGCGCGCTGCGTTCCTGATCGGTCTGATCCTGCCAGCGGCGGTGTTGGGTCTGGGGCCGGTGCAGCAGGCGGGCGGGCCTGTGCTGCTTGCCGTCGCCGGACTGCTGGTTGGCTTTGGCACGCGTCTGGGTTCGGGTTGCACCAGTGGTCATGGAGTCTGCGGCCTCGCCAACCTGTCCCGCCGCTCGCTGGTGGCAACGCTCACGTTCATGGCCGTCGCCATGCTGACGGTTTACGTGGTGCGCCACGGGTGGTCGTCATGAACTTCCTGACCGCGCTGATCGCCGGAGTGCTGTTCGGCGCCGGCTTGCTGCTCTCCGGTATGACCAATCCGGCCACCGTGCTCTCGTTTCTCGACATCACCGGGGCGTGGAACCCCGCCTTGGCACTGACCATGGGCGGCGCGATTGCGGTGGCTGCTCCGGCTTTCGCGTTGATGCGGCGCCGGGGCCAGACCTTGACGGGGGAGCGCGTCGACCTGCCCGACCGCACCCGCATCGATGCGCCGCTGCTGGTCGGGTCGGCGTTATTCGGTTTGGGCTGGGGACTCGCCGGGATCTGCCCCGGCCCGGGCTTGATCCAACTGACCGGTCTGGGCTTGCACGCCGTCGTGTTCGTTGCCGCGATGGCGGTCGGCATGCTGTTGTCCGGGTTCGCGAAACCACGCCCCCGCTGAGACCGAACCGAATGGCTTACGGGAGAACGTCGATGACCCGCATCAGATCCACTGCTATCGCATCCGTACTGCTCGCGTTGTTCGGCTGCACTTCTGCGCCGACGGTGCCGGTCGCGCCCGCGGTAGACCTGCAGCGCTTCATGGGCGACTGGTACGTGATCGCCAACATCCCGACCCGTATGGAAAAGGGCGCCCACAACGCGGTTGAGTCCTATCGCCTGGATACGGACGGCTCGATCGCCACGACGTTCACCTACCGCGACGGCGCGTTTGATGGGCCGCAAAAGGTGCTGCATCCGCGCGGTTTCGTGCGCGACCGTTCGAGCAATGCGATCTGGGGCATGCAGTTCGTCTGGCCGATCAAGGCCGAATACGTCATCTCACACGTCGACCCGGCGTATACCGAGACCATCATCGCGCGCAGCCGGCGCGACTACGTCTGGATCATGGCGCGCTCGCCGGTGCTCGCACCCGCCGACTACGCCCGTCTGGAGCAGAAGGTCCGCGATCTGGGCTACGATATCGCCAAGCTGCAGCGAGTGCCGCAGCGTTGGTGAGTCGTGTCATTAACGGGGGGCAGGAGTACATCATGTCCGTTGCGAAAATCACTGAGATCACTTCCACGTCCAAGAAGAGCTTCGAGGACGCTGTTCAGAACGGCGTGCGTCGCGCGTCCAAGACCATTCGGGGCATCAGCGGTGCCTGGGTCGCCGATCAGGAAGTCGTCGTCAAAGCCGGCAAAGTCACCGAGTACAAGGTCCGACTCAAGCTGACCTTCGTGCTCGACGACAAGTAATCAAGCCGGTACCGAAGCGTCCATTGACCAGGAACCAGCGCCCGGGCAGCCTCACCCGACTCGGTGAAGCTGCTCGGGCTGCTGTCGGTTTATTTTACGAAATCCCTTGTCATAATCGGCCGAGCCGACACCTGACCCTTTTATAATCAGAAGCTTACCTTCGCTGGTACGAATGTTGCTTTTGACATATCCCCGGCTGCCGCTGGCAGCCCGTCGTCAACAGCAAGTTTGGTCAGGTGAATCATGAACATTGCGAACACACGTCTGCTCGGCCTGGCGCCCAAGGCAGCCCTTCTGGGACTTCTGGCCGTAGCCGCCGTACCGGCGCAGGCCGCCACGGTCTGGACCACGGTTGGCACGATTGCCAACACCACGGATCCCTCGGCCTGGAACAGCCACAGCATCGACGTGACCAGCCTGATCAGCGGTGCCACGACGGCCACCCTGTCGGTGGAACTGCGCAACGATGAGGACTCGCCGGGCTTCGCCGAATCCAGTGTCCAGTTTGGCGTTGACGGCACGAACTTCTTCGCCTGGCTGAGGTACAGCAACGGCGACGACTCTTCTCACTGGCGCAACGTGCGTCTCGTGGTGAATGGCGTCGAATATGTCGATCAATACGGCAGCTATAACAACCACCTCGGCGACGATCAGAACGGCACGTCACTGGAGAGCGCGGCCGGCGTCTCCAACATCAATGGTGACAAGGGCGACACGGCGTCCATCTACGCGTTGCGGCGCGTGACCATGGTCCCTGAACCGGGCACCCTGTTGATCCTCGGCCTCGGCCTGTTCGGCCTGGCCCTGTCCCGTCGCGGCGCGCGCGACTGAGTCTGCGCTCGGACCCCGGACGCCGATAACTGCGTCCGGGTCGCTCGCCTTCATCCCAGCGCCCGGTCGAGATCCGCGATCAGGTCGCTGACGGCCTCGAGTCCAATCGACAGTCGCAGCAGGTTTTGCGGAGTCCGCGTCGCGGCGCCTTCCATCGAGGCACGATGCTCGATCAGGCTTTCGACTCCGCCAAGACTGGTGGCACGCGTGAACAGTCGCACCCTAGCTGCAACTGCCAGCGCTTCCTCGGCCGAGCCTGGAACCTGTACCGAGAGTACGCCACCGAACCCTCCCTCCATCTGAGCCGCCGCAACCGCGTGCCCCGGATGCTGCTCGAGGCCCGCGTAATGTACCCGCTCGATACGCCGGTCGGCCTGCAGAAAACGAGCGATCTCCAGCGCGCTGCAACTCTGTGCGCGCACTCGATACGGCAGGGTTGGCAGGCTGCGCAGCAGCAACCAGCAATCGAACGGTGAGGGAATGCTGCCGGCAGTCACTTGATAATCGCGTACTGCATCGCGCAGCGGTCCTTGTTCGCGAAAGATCACCACGCCACCCAGCAGGTCGCTGTGCCCCCCCAGATACTTCGTGGTGCTGTGCATCACGATGTCAGCGCCATGCAGGAGCGGCCGCTGCAGTACCGGGCTTGCAAAGGTATTGTCGCAGCCGAGCAATGCACCGTGGGCATGGGCAAGTCGTGCCAATGCAGCGAGATCACTGACCTTGAGCAAGGGATTGGACGGGGTCTCCACCCAGAGCAGCGACGTGCCCGCGGCGAGCGCGTTCGCTACTGCATGCAGATCAGTCGTATCGACAAACTCAACCGATCCGCCCCAGCGCGGCACGATCTCGCGCAATTGTTTGGCCGTGCCGTGATAGCAGTCGCTGCCGCACAGAATGCGCCCGCGCGGCGCCACTTGCGCGAAGACGCCAAGCGTTGCGGCGGCGCCTGAGCCAAACGCGACGGCGTCAGCCCCCCCTTCAATCTCTGCCAGCGCTCGCTCGAGTGTGGCCCGGTTGGGATTGCCGGCGCGCCCATAGTAATGACCCAAAGGGTAACTGCCGTCCGCGGCGCGCTCGAAGGTACTGGCCAGATGGATTGGCTCGCGGATCGCGCCCGTCGCGGCGTCGATCTCGCGACCGGCGTGAACCGCCAATGTCTCGAGTTTCATGCCGTCCGTACCTCCTGCTCCTGCAGCCCCACGACCAGCATGCCGGGTCCGCCGTGCACTCCGAGCGCACTGCCGAGTGGCAGCAGCTTTGCATAGGAGACGTTTTCACACCGCAGCGCCTCGAGCAGTCTTTGTCCCGCGGGCTCGCAGCCCGCGTGTCCCACCAGCACCCGATAGGTTCCCTCGGACCGCATCTGCCGACGAACGTAGCGGGCGAACTTCTCCTGCAACTGGCGACGCCCAAACAGGAAACCGCCCGCCCGCACGCGCCCTTCGGCATCGCTGCGCAGCACCGGCATCACCTGCAGTGCGTCGGCAACGCGCTTGATCCAGCGCGGCAGGCGTCCCCCACGTACCGCGTATTCGAGCGATCCCACCAGAGCATAGGTCACCGTGCGCGGTATGGCAGCGCGGACCGCCGCACTGACTTCCTCCGTCGAGGCGTTGGCTAGTGCGCGCTCAGCCGCGAGCATGACGAGCAGACCCTGTCCAACCGAGGCGTTCATGGTGTCGATCACGGTGACCTTGCCGTGTGTGCTGACGCGACCCGCCGCGGTCTCCGCTGCCGCGCAGGTGCCGCTCACACGTCGCGTCAGATTCAGCGAAACTACCGCTGGATAATGCGAGCCAAGAAACTCGAACTGACGCCGGAAGTCACCCGGCGGCGGCTGTGATGTTTTCGGATGCAGCGGATTGCGCGCCAGTTCAGCGAAGAACTCCTCGGACGACATGCCTACCTTGTCGAGATAGCTCTGGTCGCCGAAGATGACACGGACCGGCACCATGTGAATGCCGAGTCGGTCCAACTCATCCTCGGGTATATCCGCCGCCGAGTCCGTGATGATCGCGACGCGCCTGCCCGTCACGTGCGCCGAATGCTGTTGTCGCTGCATGTCGTCCGCTTTTTCGGCGGATACGGTGCCAAACCGAGCGGCGATGCGGAAGACTTCCGACGGATCGTTGACATGCACGTGGACACGCGCCTTCTTCTGCATGCCGGCAACCACCAGGCTGCTGCCGACCGCAGCCAGTTCCTCGCGCAGCCGCCGCATATCGATCTGCGAACCGCTGACGATGCATTCGGTGCAATACCGGTGCGAGAGATTCTCCTCGTGTCCTGCCGCCGCCTCGCGGGTGGAATCGATGATTTGCGGCGCATCGCCCTCGGGTTCGTCGAGCGACCCGCTGGCGATGTACTCGCTGACGCCAGTGATGAGTTCGCAAAAGCCCTCGGCGCCGGCATCCACCACGTGCGCCTTGCGCAGTGCATCGAGCTGGAATTCCGTACGTGCCACTGAGGCACGGGCTGCTTCGACACCGCGCTGCAACAGAGCGCGGAAATCAGCCAGCCCTTCGCGACGCGCGCTCTGCAGCTCGCGTGCAAAATCAGTGAGCACCGTCAGCATGGTGCCCTCGCGCGGCTCGCTCAGACTCCCACGTGCATAGGCAGAACCGCCGAGCACGCCGTCCGCGAAGTCCTGCGCACTCAGATGGCTCAGATGGCCGATGCGATCGCACAGTCCAAGAAAAAACTGCGCCAGGATCGCACCGGAATTTCCGCGCGCACCGTCGAGCGCGGCGTCTGCAACGCGTGTCAGCGTCTTGCCCGCATGATCGTCGGGCGCTTTCTGCAGCGCCGCGAGTACCGCGCGCAGCGTCAGTGCCATGTTGGTGCCGGTATCGCCGTCCGGCACCGGGAACACGTTGATCTTGTTGAGATGCTCCTGGCGTGACAGCAGCCGCAGGATGCCCGCTTTGAGCGCACGATTCAGACGCAGGCCGTCCAGCGTGTCGATGACGTCCACAGTCGCGACAGAGGCATTCATGAATGCTGTTATCAGTCGCGTGTCAGCAGGAATCGATTGCCGGCCTGGCTCAGCACTGCACCCGTGGGGGTGATCTGCTCGACGACCGGCCCCTCGGCCAGCGTATCGCCTTCTTTGTACCGCTTCGAATTCACGAATATGAAGCGGTCCTGCGGGCGATTGCCGTACACGTGCAGATCCATGTGCAGCACCGGTACCGTACCGCGCGCCACCAACTGGTCGGCTGTCGGCATGCCGGCGGTTGACGCATCGGCCGCGTTTGCAGCGTTGTCCGCGGCCAGTGCCTCTCGAACCGCCGGCTCGATATCGCCTTCGGGCATCTGCTGATAGACCACGGATCCGCCTCGCTGCGTCTGTACGCGGCGCGCGGCCGGTGCCGTTGCAGCTGGCGGGGGGGCCGTGCCATCCGCGTAGCCGGGTGACGCGTCCTGCACCGCACCGCCGGAAACCTCGCGCGCCAGCGGGTTGCTCCCGGCAGGGTAGGGCGTGCTGGACGGCGGTAGCTCGATGCTCTTGCCCGGTACTGTTTGAGTGACGGAAGCCACGGTCTCGCTACCGGCCGGCGGCAGCGGATCGGCCACGGCGCTCGGCGCCGACACATCGCCCGTCGCTGCCGGTTGCGGTGTCTGCAGCCCGGGCGGAACTGTCTGGCGGTGATCGGCGCGGCGCAGCAGCAACACGCCGACCGCGATGAGATTCACCAGCAGCAACACGATGGCTGCGGTGGCCCAGATATTGGTTCGCGATTTCGGTGCAGCCACCGGGACCTCGGCTAGACCGGGCCCACTCTGACGTTGTCGATCATGTTCGGACTTGCGCAGCGCGTCGAGGATGAATGACATCGCTCAGCCTCCTGCCGCTTTGGCCACAATGGTCGGCGAGCCTGTCGCATTGACCGCTGTATCGAGCACGATCTGTGTCTGGATGCCGGCAACCCCATCCACGTTCAGATGATTGCGGCGTTGAAATTCCTGAACCAGTCGGACCAATTCATCATCGTAGGTATCGGTGGCGGTCGGTGCCGCTGGCAGACTTTGTGCCGCACGCATGTTATCGCGCAACCAGCGAACATCTGCGCCGCGCGCGCCCGGCGTCAGAGGCTTGCCGACTGACATCGGCGGCCGCCACAGCAGCAGGAAGTCGCCGCTCCAATAACGAGCGATGGCGCCGAGGGGAATCTCATGGGATTCGCCTCCGAGATCGACTTGGGCTTTGTCAGCCGACAGTCCCGACAACAACACCTGTCGCGGCTGGCCGCTCTCGTCGGTGAGTGTGAGCACTGCAGGACGGTTCAGCGTGCGCAGCTCCGGCCAGGAGCCCCGCTGGAAGAGACACTCGAGTCCGAGCTTGCTGGCCTGATCGCAACCCCGCCCACCGGTCGGGTCATAGGCCACACCCCACAGTGCAAACAGCTTGCCGAGCGCCGCTGCCGTGGTGGTTTCATTGCCGTGACGCTGGAGTAGCTGTTCAAGCGAAAGCGCCGGTGGCGGTATCGGCGCTGTCGTCGCCGTCGGCTTCGGTGCAGCTGCAGTTGGCGTCCCGGTCGTCGAAGTGGCTGCTGGGACCATGTTCGCAGTCGCTTCACTTGGTGCCGTACGCTGCGTCGCAGACGTGCGCGCGACGTCGGCATTGTGACCGAAATACGACCACAATCCGGCCCCGAGTACAGCCAGCGCAGCGCTTACCGCTGCAGCGGTCGCCCACTTCAGCCATGGTGCGGGTACAGGGCGACCATAGACCTCTGCCGCGGCGTCCCGGATATAGGCCGTGCCCACGCGATGATCCTCGCGCGTGAAGGCGCCGAGCAGCGATCGGTCGGCAATGACATTGATGACTCGGGGAATGCCGTGACTGAGCCGGTGAATCTCTGCGAGTGCGGTTGGTGTGAAGGTCTCGGTGGTTGCTCCGGCCACCCGCATGCGGTGTCGCACGTACCCGGCGGTCTCCTCGCGCGAGAGCGGGCTGAGGTGGTAGCGGCCCGTAATGCGCTGCGCCAACTGGCGCAGGTCCGGCTGATCAAGCAGCGTGCGCAGTTCCGGCTGGCCAATCAGAATGATCTGCAGCAGCTTGGTGGTAGCGGTCTCGAGGTTGGTCAGCAGCCTCACCTGTTCCAGCGTCTCGGCGCTGAGGTTCTGAGCCTCGTCGACGATGAGCACCACGCGCCGCCCGCGGGCATGGGCATCGAGCAGGTGGTGCCCCAACAGATCCATCAACGTCTTGGTGCTTTCGCGCCCGCCTTCGGGCACCTCGAGGTGCAACTCCTCGCAGATGGTCAACAGGAATTCCGCAGGCGTCACGCGCGGATTGAGTATCAGCGCGACTTCCGCATGACTCGGCAACTGCTCGAGCAGGCTGCGGATGATAGTCGTCTTGCCGGTACCGACTTCGCCGGTCAGCTGGATGAACCCGCCAGCCTCGTTGATTCCGTACAGCAGGTGCGCAAGCGCCTCCGCGTGCCGCTCACTGAGGTAGAGGTAGCGGGGGTCCGGCGTGATGGCGAACGGCTTTTCCTGCAGGCCGAAAAAGCTTGTATACATCAGGTGTCAGTTCACTTTTCGGCGCGGCGTATCGGGATCCCAATGATGCCCTGACCGCTCCCGCATGACCAGAGTGCCAGAGCGTACCGCAGGGCGCCCCAAAAAAACCGCTGTGGCCAATCGACGCGGCTATTTGCGCAGCAGGCTGCTGCCTCGCGCCAGTGCTGCCGAGCCAAACCGCTCGCGTATCCGGTCCACCGTCGCATCGAGCTCACGATTACGTTCGGTCTGCGGGGTGACGAACATGTCGGGTTGCAACTCGGCTCCAAGCTCACTCACGCCCACCCCGAGCAGCCGCAGCGCGGCGCGCGGCTGGCCAGCCAGCCAGGCATCCAGCAGCTCGGCAGCAATCCCGGCGATCACTGCTGTGGCCTGGGTGGGTGGATCACAGCGACGCTGCCGTGTGCTGGTCGTGAAATTGGCTTGGCGGATCTTCACCGTGACACAGCCCGCCATCATGCCCTTGCCACGCAGCCGGGCACTGGTGCGATCCGCCAGGCGGACGATGATGGCCTGCAACTGGTTTCGATCGCTGATATCCGTCGCGAAAGTCTCCTCGGCGCTGATCTGCTTTTCTTCGACGTCCGCGACTACGGGTCGCGCGTCGATGCCCGATGCGCGCTGCTGGACCAGCTCGGTGTAGCGACCGAACACGGGTCGCAATCGGGACGGCTGCGCTTGTCGCAACTGAGCAAAAGTATGGATGCCGAGTGCCTCGACCCGGGCCGCCGTCTTGGCGCCGAGACCAAAGAGTTTGCGGATCGGCAGTGGATCCAGCAGTGAGGTCACCTGATCCGGCAGGACGATCACCAGCCCGTCCGGTTTGCGCAGATCAGACGCGATCTTCGCCACCAATTTGTTCGGCGCGAGCCCCACGGACGCGGTCAGCGAGGTCCGCTCCCGCACCTGTTGCTTGATCGCGCGGGCGATCTGCTCGGCTGGGCCGCGAATACTGATGCTGGCCGTGACATCGAGAAATGCCTCATCCAGCGACAAACCCTGAATCAAGGGTGTGTACTGCTCGAAGATGGCAAAAATCTCGCGCGAAACTGCCGCGTAATGCGCCATGCGCGGTCGTACGCAGATGGCATCGGGACAGCGTCGCAGCGCTTCCCGCGTGGGCATGGCAGAGTGCACGCCAAACTTGCGTACTTCATAGCTGGCCGCGGCGACGACGCCGCGCGCACCGGCGCCACCCACGATCACCGGCTTGCCGCGCAAGGCAGGATCGTCACGCTGTTCGATGGATGCGTAGAAGGCATCCATGTCGACGTGCAGGATCTGGCGCACTGCTGCGCTGTGCTCACTCATCGCCGTCGATCAGAGCGTCAGAGCCGTGTAGGCCAGCAGGCCAAGGACGAACTGCGCGAGCGCTGCAAAGCGTTGAGCCCCCTTCGCGTGCGCGTCCCCGTGAAGGACGGCAAAGGCGGACGTGTGGTGAAATCCCTGCCACTGGTGCGCGTGATCCTGCGCGAGCTGCAGCACAGCGACCTGAGCCTGCTGGCGGCCTATCGCCAGATCCCCGTCCTGACCGGCCGCGTCAAGCGCGTGGCCTACACCCGCGCCCGCACGCGCGCCGTCTACCGCAAGGACCGCGCCGCGATCACCATGCTGCTGCAGGGCCAGGATCGTCCCGGCACCGAGGATGATCTCGCACGAGTGAAGCGTCTGCCCGCAGCCGAGACTCACCTCGCGCTCGTCAAAGAGCACTACGCCAACGTCCGCGCCAACGTCTGGTTCCGCGGACTGGACAGCCGTAATCGTGGCCGCGTGCTGGTCAGCGCCGAACTGCCGCTGCTCTATCCGCTCGGCCGCTCGAAGGAGACCCCGGAGATCAAATACCCGACGGCGGAAGAGGGTACTTCACTACCAGCCCGAGAACGCACCGGCAAACTCGATGTCGAACCTTATCTCGAGACCCTGTCGGTCCACCGCTACCGGCCCGAGCACCGCCACACCCGCGGCCGCTGACCGTCGAGACCGCATTGGCCGAACGATCTCGCGTTCGGTCCCCTCACCAAACCAATCCTATGCTCCCCACCGGCGAGCAAACAGCGCAGCAGCGTCCCCGGAGCCATGACGTCGCAGACCCGTCGCCAAGAGCAATTCGTTCGTCACCACTTTGTCAGGTCCTGCGTCACGAGTGTCGTTTTCGGACATGTGCGGCCACAGCCTTCGTCGCCTTCCTAGCGTCGTTAAGTGCCGACAATGAGTGTGACTGGCAGCTGATCGCGCAATCGATCTAGCTTTTAAGGCTTGCTCGAATTGCTCATCTCGCGAATCGCTTTCCACGAGCCATCTGGTTGGCGTTGCAGAACGGTGAGAAAGCGGCCATCGTCAACGATAGGATCGCCGCCTGCCTTTGGCATAAGCGTGAATTCGTAGGTGCCACGACTAAATCCGTAGTCGCCAAAAAGCTGGGTCTCAACGGCGACGCCGCGGAGCTGAATGGTGTAGGCGGAAAATTGCTCGGCATACGATTTCAGTATTTCTGCGCGCCCGACTTCGTCAGCTTGCTGCGATGCCATCAGGACCGCATCGTCGGCGAACAAGGCGGCGACCGCCTGCGCATCGCCGGCATTGAATGCGGTTTCCAATGCTCGCACCATGTTCGTGCCCACCGCCGTGGCATTCTCCGCGCTGGGCGTGTCTCGGCTGGGGGCCGATGCGCACCCGCCAACCATTACACAGATTAGAATCGACGCGGCGCGGTGTGTCTTGGTCATTTCGGGCTTGCTCCTATCGGCGTCACTTCGAGTCGTAGGCGTCTGTTTCGCCAGCCTGGCCGGCAACGCGATCTAGTTCGACCCACTGCCTGTCAATCAGGTCGCGCCCGGAACTCTAAGCCACGCCATCACGCTTTCCGTGTCCGAAAACGGCATGACTTCATGGCCCCCTGCGTGAGGGCATTGCCGCAAGCGGCTATGGACGCTGAGCGGCCCTTCGTAGGATCGGTGCCAGGCTTCCGAAACATGGCGACCGATCATGCCCCGCTCGAATCCGTTCAGGCTGTTGCTTCTCCTTGCGGCGATCTCGGCCGTGACCATGGGATGCCAGCGTCGCGATGCAGAAGAGTCGTCGTTGCCGGCCGCGCCGACTGCGAACTCCGAGTGGCGCCTCATCGGTAATAACGACTACGAGCAGCATTTCAGCCCCTTGACGAGAATCAGCGACGCCAACGCCGCGCAGCTAAAGCTGAAGTGGTACGCCGACATGCCGGTGCGCGACGGTCTGGTGGGCATACCGCTGGTAGCGGATGGCGTCGTCTACCAGAGCGGACCACTCGGCCTCGTGTTCGCGAACGACCTGCAAACAGGCAAGCTTTTGTGGACTTTTGACTCTGGCATCAAGTTCCCGTTGGGTGTGATTCCGGCGTGGGGTTCGCGTCTGAGCCGGGGCCTCGCGATTCTGGATGACAAGGTCTTTCGTGCAACCGGTGACTGCCGGCTCATCGCGATCGATCGGAAAAGCGGCAAGAAGGTCTGGGAAGCTCAGTCCTGCAATCCAGAGGAGTACCGCACGATCACCGGCGCGCCCCGCGTCGGCGACGGCAAGGTGTTTATCGGCAATGCGAATGCCGACAGCGGCGTCGGTCGCGGCTTCGTCGACGCCTACGATGCCAACACGGGCAAGCGCCTCTGGCGGTTCTATACGATTCCTGGCGATCCCGCCCAGGGGTTCGAGGATAAAGCCATGGAGATGGCATCGAAGACCTGGGGCAAGGAATACTGGAAGAACGTGGGCGGCGGCAGTGTCTGGGAAGGCATCACGTATGACCCCCGCACCGGCCTCGTAATCATCGGCACCGATGGTTCGATCCCCCCGTCCCCGTTGGCACGGGGCGAAGGTGCCGGCGACGAGCTGTTCACGAATGCGATCGTCGCGCTCAAGGCAGACACCGGGGAATACGTCTGGCATTACTCGACGACGCCTGGCGATGGTTGGAATTACGCCGCGACGATGCCCGTCGTCCTTGCGGACCTGAAGATCGACGGCCAGACCGTGCCGGCAGTGATGTCAGCTCCGAAGAATGGATTCTTCTACGTGCTGGACGCGCGCTCGGGGAAATTGGTCAACCAGCCGAAGCCGATCGCTCGCGTGAACTGGGCTTCACACATCGACATGGCGTCGGGCCGGCCGGTGAAACTGCCGGATGCGGAGTGGTGGAACAAAGGCCCTGAGGGCGCCGTCATCTTTCCCTACACCATGGGCGCGCACAACTGGATGCCCATGTCGTTCAGTCCGAACACCGGCCTCGTCTACATTCCAGTGAGCGAGGCCGGCTCACGGGTTTCGACTGATGCAAAATTCATGATCGGCCGCGTAGACGTGGACATCTATCACACCCAGACGCACGGGGGGCCTTTCAAGGGCAAGCTGGTTGCGTGGGATCCCATCAAGCAGGAGGCGCGCTGGCAGCATGACCTCGGTGCCCCGTACCAGGGCGGCACCCTGGCGACGGCTGGCAATGTTGTGTTCCAGGGTACAACTGAGGGGCAGTTCCGTGCGTATCGCGCGGACAGCGGCGAACTCCTGTGGTCGTACGATACCGGCAGCGGCATCCTGGGTGGACCCAGCACCGTCGAGGTCGATGGCGAACAGATCGTGCTCGTTGCGGCCGGCTCGGGCACCACCGCATCGGTCGGCTTCATGCAGCGCTACAGCGGTGGTGCGGGCGGCCCACCGCGCCTGCTCGCTTTCTCACTGCAAGGCAAGGCCACGCTGCCGGCGCTGCCAGCGCCGCAAGGGCCGATGCCGGAACCGCCCGCACCGCGGCCTGAGGCGGCGCTTGCGCTCGCAGGCAAGGCCGTGTGGGACGCGACGGGTTGCGAACTGTGCCATGGCTTCAAGGTCATCGGCGGGCCCGGCTCGGTTCCTGACCTGCGCCGCATTGGCGCTGCGCGTCTCGAACTTTTCCCGCAGATCATCCGCGGCGGCCTGCTGACGCCCTTGGGCATGCCTGACTACCGGGAGATGGTTTCGGCGGCCGATTTGCCCGCACTGAAGGCGTATGTCCTCGAGCAGGCCTGGCTCGAATACGACGCGCAACAGGGCGGAAAAGATCCGCACTGACGTGTCCTTTCCTAGAAAGGTAACCGTGATCGGGCTCGGTAACATGGGCTCGGCGCTCGCGAGCGCACTCCTGCGCTGCGGCCACGACGTGGTGGTTTGGAACCGCACGGCGTCGCGCGCAGATGCGCTCGTCGCCAAGGGCGCGGTGCTAGCGACGTCGCCTGCCGACGCGATTCGCGCGGCTCCCGTGGCGATCGTCTGCCTGGCCGACCACTCGGCTTCCACTGCCGTGCTCGAAATGTCCGGTGTGGCCGAATCAATCGCCAACAGAACCCTCGTGCAACTCACGAGTGCTTTGCCGGAAGAAGCCGTCGCACAGGATGTTTGGACGCGACACCACGGAGGCCGCTTCATCGCCGGCGGGATCATGGCCTTTCCAAAAGACATCGGCAGATCCGACACGTCGTTTGTTTATTCCGGGGACGAAGCAGCCTTCCACACACATCGTGACATGCTGCTGGCGCTGGGCGGAGATCTGAAATTCCTGGGCAGCAATCCTGGCATTGCCTCAGCGGTCTACATCACGTCCGGTCTTTATATGCTTGGCTCGCTCGCGATGTTCCTGGAGACGGCGGCGGTCGCCGCGCATTACGGGATCTCGATCGACAATTACCGTGACTTTGCGCTCGCCACCACACGGGTACTGCATGACCGCGTGCGTGAGAGCACGCAGCGAATTACCGAAGACCGATTCGAAGGCGACGAGGCAACGATTGACATGGTTGTCCCGACTCTGGAGGAGCACTGCAGGCGATTCGCGCTCGCCGGCATCGAGCTGCGCATGACCGCCGCCTTCGTGAAGCATTTGCAGGCGGCAGCTCGCCAGGGGAGGGGCCAGTGCGACATCGCTGCTCTGGTGCAGCGTGCAGACTCCCACGGGGCGAACCCTGGGGAACGGGTCATGGCGGCGGCGCAAGTAGAGGCGGAACTGCGCGCGGTGCTTGATGAGGTCGAATCGGCATATGCTCGCGGCGTGCCGCCGGCCGAGTTGATGCCCATGTGGTATGACCAGTCGGACGTCGTGGTTGTCGGTCAGGGCGACTCCTGTGCCAGTCGCGGATTCCCGGCTGCGCTTGCGCAGGCCATCCAGAAGACACCGCTAATCGGTGAACGCCCGCAGGTCGCGTTCAGGATCGACAGCCCGATCGTGGTCGCAGATGGTCTCGCGGTGGCGATGATCGACTGCGACGCCGTCCCCGACTATCCTGCAGCGGATCGCATGCAGCTGCGACTCCTGACTGCGTGGTGTCGCCGCCCCGATGGATGGCGCATCGTCCGCGAAATGTTCTCCGAGGGCTCGCTTTGACTAAAAGTCCACAATGCCTGCCACGTTCTTCGGACCCGTTGGATCAGGAGCTGGCGGCACGCCTGAACGCATGGGGCGATGACGCGTCGGTCGATTCGCAGCAGTCACTGCGTCCCGTGCTCATCGAACTAGCATGCTGGGTAGGCGCTGCTGTCTTAGTTGCGGGCATAGCCATCGTCGGTCTCGTCTGATCACATGACCGACCCGGTCGCCGATCAAGGCAACGCCGTTGCGGGCGAGCGTGCGCCGACGCTCGACGGCGAACGGCTTTTCACGTCGTATGGCAGCTTTTTCTACACGCTCACGGCGCTAGCGGCGGCGATATGGGTCGTGCTCGTCGGCGGCGCGATCCCTGCCGTCG
>Ga0114973_10000511_pt1 | contig 29422 bp, 6 predicted proteins | sample M_140807_MF_Meta_FD_87025 | JGI IMG/M metagenome (GOLD analysis project Ga0114973, IMG submission 87025) | Freshwater microbial communities from Lake Montjoie, Canada to study carbon cycling - M_140807_MF_MetaG | ecosystem: Environmental > Aquatic > Freshwater > Lake | place: Lake Montjoie...
AAATCACCATGTATAATTTGACTAATAGCTTGAACTTTGTTTTGAAACTTTTTAAATTCTTCCATCTCAGTGTTTAAATCTCCTTTAGCCCATTGTACATTTTCTTCTATAAAATCCCCGTTATCATCATACATTTCCCACAAACTTTTATCACCTACTTTAGTATTCATCATAGTAGCAATCATTGTTTGTCCTTTAATCAGATAATCTCCTTTTCTCATGAGCTCATAAGGAGATAGCCAACTCCATTTACTATCAGGTTTACCATATAAATCATTAGACTCTATACCATATAAATCCATTAGCTTAGTAATTTTAGTTCTGAGCTTCTCGTTAAAACTTATACCAATTTTAAGACTACTAGTTAGTAATCCCCAAGCTTTAAAAGCTTGTTTAACAGTAAATTCCTGGCCTCCTGCAGCATGTATAAAATTACCCATAACACCAAAACCAGCATTAATAACTGCTGATACTGGGTTATAGCCTAATACTTTTAGCGCAGTAAATCTAATATTAGAATCTAATACTTTGATCAAACTTAGTTTACCTCCAGAAAGATCTTTTAATTCTTTTTCTAGTTCTGTAATTTTCTTATTAATTTTTATTTCTTCTAAAGGATCAATTGCAGGATTTTGAAGCTTTGCAACTAAATCTTTTACTTCTATACTAATTTCCTTGGCTCTCTGTTTTTTTTTACTTGTCAGCCCGGCTAAATCTTTAAGTTCAAAAATTTGTATGTCACTATTGCCCCAAGTTTCTTCTTTTTTAGTTTTACCGTATAAATTAGCCTCTATTTGGTATTTAACTGCTTTCTTAATATTTGCTTCACCGTTTTTGATAGTTAAAATACCATTAGGTATTTTAATAGGACTGCTACCATTAGTTTGAATTATTTTAGCTTCATATAAAATTTTAGCACCTAATTCAACTATATCTTGAACAGCTGCTTTGTTTTTATAGTTAAGACTCATTAAAGCAAATTTTTTAAAGATTATTTCTAAATTATCTTCACGGTTGTCTTTAATTTTATTTAGATATTTTACCGGAATACTTGGTTTAACTTCTCCTGTAATAACATCTCTTTCACTGCTTATGCTATCATAATCTGTATTAGTTATAGAGTTAACCATTTCTTCAGTTAAAGCTTGCCAACCTCCTTTAAACTCACCTGATACTAAAGTAGATAATAAATCCTTTTTCATTTGAGGTAACATATTAGCATTAATATCTTCTTTATAAATGCCAGGAATGTTATTAAACAAATCTTTCATATTATACTTCCAGAATAAATAGAAAGCTAATTGAGGAGCCTTTTTTTCTAGTTCTAATAATCTTGGAGATGTTTTTTTACTTTTAATAAGATCTATTAATTCTTTTGTTTCATCTTCTGATAAAGTACGATGTAATTCTGCATATTTTTCATCATAATAACCGGTTTCTTTATTAGTTCTTTCTATAATATTTTTTCGTTGATAAAATGGATTATTTTCTGTAGCTACCCATTCATGAGTAACTTTAGCTTGATACTTTCTTGGAACATTAACAATATACTTCCAACCAAGGTTATGAATATTATTTTCAGTAGCTAAAGTGCTGGTAAACCCATCTATGTTTCTTTCAATATAGTATTGAGGATTATTTTCTAAATCATATAAACGTATAGCGTTTGCTTCTTCTTCTTTAGTTAATCCTTGTAATTGAATATGATCTTTATAAACTTCTAAATCTTCTTCCCATTTATCATAAGCTTCTTTAGCTTTTTTTAGTAAAGATTCAGCTTCTGTTTTACCAAACTCTGTAACTAAATCATCGTATAAAGCTTTATCATTTATCTTTCTAGGATCAATAATGTATTTATTACTATTAGTCCAAATAGAATAATTTGCATAAGCTTTGTCTATTATAGCAAATTTTTTTTTAACATCTTCAGGACTTTCTCCTTTAATAGCTTTAGCCTCATTAATAGATTTAGTCAATTTAGCTTTAGCAATTTGTTGACTGGTATAAAAAAACTCAGTAAATCTACCTAAGATATTACCTTCTTTGTTTAAGATAAAATCTCCTTTTTTGTTTACACCTTTAAATACTCTATTAAAATTTTCAATTAGCTGTCTAAATTCTTCTGCTGTAATGTTTTTAGCATCTTTTAAGTACTTATCTATATGTTGAGCAAGAAAATTACTTACAGAACTTAAATCTTGGCCATAAGTAGCTAAACTACCTTCATCTATAAAACTATCAATTACTTTTTCCATAGTAATTTCACTGAGGTTTTTAAATGTAGTTTTGTTTTTTATGTCTTGTAGTAAAGTATCTTTAGCTATAATAGTCCACTTGTTTAAAAGTCTAGCAGCTGTGCTGGCTATTTCTCCTAACAGGTCTAATTTATCTTCACTTAAATTATCTAAAGTTTTAGCTTCAAAAATATCAGTAGTATTAATTATACTCCATACATCTAAATAAGTTTTATACAAGTTTAGTTCAGCTGGTTTTAATCCAGGAGTTTCAAAAGCTTTTTTAATGTAGTCTAATTGTTCAAAAGCTATTTTATGTATGTTTTCTACATTAGGATTATCTTCTAAAAAATCAATATTATTATTTAATAGATCTATTTGTTCTTGATATTGTAAATTTAAGATAGCTAACTTCTTTTTTAACTCATCTGCTGATAGTTTTTCTTTATTTAATTGAGCTTCTTTAACTAGTTTTATATGACTCTTTTTTAGAGTTTTTAATCTATCTTTCAATAAAGAACTTACATTAACTATATATTGAGGAGTTTTAGGAGTTATTGAATAACTGGCTCCTACATTTTGAACAAACTTATCTAATTTTAGATACTCTCCTTTATTGTTTCTAACTACATTTAGTTTTGATATATATGTAGGTAATTCATCATCTCCTTTCCAAGAGATGAACTCAGGTGTTTCTAACAACACATGAATAGCTAACACAGTATCTTCATTGTACCTGTTTAGCAATTCTTTATATAAAGGTAAACTATAATTAGGACAGCTCATTATTTAACTTGTTCTAGTTGAAAAATTACTTTAGCAAACACTTCTAAGATATTGTCAACCATTTGTTGAATGTATCCTTCAGCTATATTAGCTCTGTGTTGTTCTATAGTCTCCATCTCTTCTTTAATATACTCTAAAGGAGACACATTATTTACTATCTCTATGTTAGAATAATTAACTAATAAACCAGTTTTACAATAACTTTTTTCTACTAGGTCATCATTTAGATCACCTAAAGCAGAATAAAACTCTCCTAAAGCTGCATGTTGCCAACCTGATTTATTAGGCTGTTGCAAATGGATAATATGTGCCTGAATTTCTATTTCAAACAGACATTGACTAATAGCTTGTACAGCTTCTAAAGTACCTGTATTAACAGTAACTTCTTGTTTTTCTTGCTTTTTACTTTCAGTTTTCTCTGAAGTATTTTTAATTTTGTATATATTCATGATTAACAATATTTTTTAATTTCTTCTATTTTAGGCTGTAAAGATAATAAAAAATCTTTAGAGGCAATAGATTGTTTAATTGGTATTATTGATTTACTAGCAAACATATCTAATTGATTATCATCTTTAACTACAGCTTTATTTTGTATTTCCCAAGTGTAATCAGTAGTTTGAGCAAAAGGTGTAAATTTTACATAAAAACTAGTACCATTTAAACCGTTAAACTTTTTAACTTTTAAGTTAATATTAATCTGTTGTTGGTTGCTAACAGTCTTTTTATTTAATCCTACTTCTTTTTTAAATCTACTTACTAAATCAGTTTTAACTAAAACCGGCTGTGGTTTTTTATCTGGAATAATACTTAAAGTATCTATAACATCTCCAGATAAATCGTCATTTTTATCAACTTGCTGTCCTGATATTAAAGGTAAATCTAATTCATTTTCAGATATAACTAATTTATTTTTACTTCTACTCATTCCTACATAAGCTAAAGATTGTTTTTCAGTAGTTATTTGATTGCCATTTTCATCAACTATTTTAGTATTAGAAGCTACATTAACAGATGCTAAATCAAAATATACATTACCGATAGTAGTACCTTGTGATTTATGTATAGTAATTGCATAGCCATAATCAATATCTTTTTCAAATACTAAAGAACCTTGTCCAGATTGTTTAATTCCTTTGTGCCTATTAGCATCAAATAATTCCATTTGATCAGTAGCAGGATTAAATATATATTTATTACCGACTGAATAATCACCTAATTCCATAGATAAAGCAGATATTTGAGCTTGATACCATCGGTAGTCTATTTTTTTTGAAGCATAATCTAAATTTAAATTATGAATCTTTCTAAACTTAGAAGAAACCTTTTTATTATTTTCTTCAAAATCTTTTTGAGTTAAATCATCAAATAGTAAGGAATCTTGAGCAGATAATTGATAATAATTTGCTCTACCATTAGATGTAATACCTGTAATACCACTTTTAATTAATCCTTCTAATTTTTGCGATTTACCAGTAATTACATATATACTACCATTTTTTTCTACATTAGTTATAGTATAAGGAATACTATTAGCAATATTTTGTTTTTCTATTTGTTTAGTAGCATACCCTAAATATCCTACAACTATTTCTCCAACTTTAGGTCTACCTGAAAATCCTAGTACTTGTCTTGAAGAATTATTTAATTTTTTTACAGCATCATTAGTATAAGTTATAATAGTTGTATTTTCTGGATTAGTTTTTAAATCATTTATTAATTGCTCATTATATTCTTTTCTAGTTACAAATTGAACAGCTGGACTATTAGGTACTTTAAATAATTTAAAATCTTTTTGTTCTCTTAATTTATTTAATAAAAATAATAAATTATTTTCAGATTGTCTAAATATTTTTTTTAAATTAATTTGTTTAAATTTAGTAAATGCTGGAGAAACTTGTTTAATATCTGCGTTATTAACTTTTGAAATTTGTTTTTCATCGCCTAAAAATATAAGTTTTCCACCTTCATTTTCAACAGCTTCTGTAATTTGCTGTACATCATTAGCATCAATCATAGAACTTTCATCTAAAATTATTATAGGAGAATAACCAATTATATCTCTAATTTTTTTAGTGAAAACTACTTTTTTAGTTTTCGGATTTATAGTAATAGCAGATTGTAAAGTACTTGGTAATCTGGTATTACCAGTTTTAACAGTTGCAAAAGCTAATTCAGCAGTAGCAGCATGAGTAGGAGCCATATACACTTCTGAATAAGGTATTTTAGCTGCTTGTAAATATTTAAATAAATAACCTATAATAGTAGTTTTACCAGTACCGGCAGCTCCTTGTAAAGTAATTACATCTTTAATTTTATGATCTGTATTACCATTCTTAACAAAGTCAATTAAATTAATTAAAGCATTTTTTTGATCTTCTCCTAATTGAAATTCTGTAGGTATAGTATGGCCATTATAACTAAAACTAGATGGACCTGTTTGTGTTTCTTTTTCTGTAACAGGTTTTACTTCTTCAGCGGTAGTTTTAGAACTTTCTATAAGATTATTATTTTCTGCATTAAGTTTTTCTTTACTCTTAATTTTTTGAATTTCTTCAGCCATTTTAAAGTTAGCTTCAATAATATCTTCTAATAAACTATCTTTAATTTCTATACCTAAAGATTTCATAATTCTTGATGTAAATTCTTTTAAAAGATGTCGTAATTTTTCTATTAAAGTTTTACCTTCTTTAGAAAATTTAATTTTAGAAAACTCTCTTTGAATATCATCATCATATACACCAGAAGAAAATTCATACAAATTTGATAAAGTATATCTTACTACTTGTTGTACCCAATTATTATTACTACTATCAGGTTTAACAGGATTATAAAGAAAATATTCTCTAGTACTTTCTAACAAATTATTTAACTTAATAATAGATTGTAAAAGTTCAGTGTTACCTTTTAAGTATTTATTAAATTTTGTTGGATATTTATCTCTTTCTACATAAACTTGTAAATAACTTAGATTAATTAAATGGTTAACTTCATGAATTACTGTTTCTTCTACATGTTTTAACTCTGTTTTTCTATTCACTCTTTCAGATGTCAGTTTTAGACCTTTTAAACTAAAAGTCATTAAATTATTATCTCTATCCCAACTACCTCTATTATCTTCATTATTTATTTCTACTCTCAAATTATCAGGAATTAAATCTGATACTTCCAAAAAAGCTTCAGCCATTGGCGCATATTTAGATGTAGAATTCGCAATATTATTTAAAACATTAATTAATTCTTTTTTTCCACCATTTTTTAATTCTAATTGATTAAAAAATTCTTCTTCAATAGTTTTAGTAACTACTGGTGTTTCAACTGTTTTTTCTAATTCATTAGGTTGTTGTATAACAGGTTCAGTTAAGTTACTTTCTTTAACTTTGTTAATTAAACTAATAGCATTTTCATTTTCAAATTGATATTCACTGGCTCCTATTTTATTAGTACCTAAAGTAGGTATTAATTTATATTGACCGGCTACATACTCATATAAAAAGCTTTTCTTTAATTCACTATCATATATTGCAAAATAAGGTATATACTTATCTCCTAAATTTAATTCTCCACTATTATCAGTAATATTTAATAAAGCCGGGTATTTATCTTTAGCTAATACATCAATAGGAGTTAATACTGTTTTAAGTTCTCCTTTTAATTGATAAGCATATCTAGAATTAGATTGTATAAACTGTCTAATAAAATTAGGTTGAGCTAAATTATTAAACACATAATTAATATGACGACTAAATTCTGGAATAGTATTTAAATATTCAATAGGGATATACTTAATAATATTAATAGCATTTTGAGTACCTGCAGTTATATATTGATAAGTAATTAAATCTTGAGCAAATGTAGATATTTCTTCATCATTAGATAATAATAAGTCATAAAAAGCTTTAGTGTATTCATCACCATCAACTTTAGCTCCACCTACATTAAATTTAACTAAACTAAAATCATCATTTTTAGTAGCCAATTCTGAACTAAGAGATTGTAAAATTAGATTATTTATTCTCTCTTTTAATTCTAAAGCTCTTGTAGCTAATGATTTGTTTTCATAAATTTTTACACCTTCTTGTACTGTATAATTATCTATTAATAATCTTTTTCTTTCTTGATTAACATCTTTAAATAATCCTAAGTTGTTACTACTAAATAAAAATGATTTAAAGTTATTCCATACAATTTTTCTAAACTCAGTACTAATAACATCTTCTTTATTAGTAATTTCTTCAATTCTTTTTTCTAAGTTTTTATATTCAGATCTATTATAAGGGTAAAACTTAGCCCATAATTTAGCTGACAATATAGGACCTAATTTAGCAGCCCAACCAAATTGAGTTTCTGGTAGTAAATCTCCATCTTCAGTAAATGATCCTAACAAAGATACTCCATTAGCAATAGAATTAGAATATTGAAGTCTATTAATTTTATCTATTTGAGCTGAAGCTGTAATAATGTCTTCTGTAGCACCATTAACATCTGAAGTAATAACAGTTTGAATTTTATTCCAATCTTCTGCATGAGCATCTAATTCTTCATAAGCTTTTAATACAGCTAATTGAAATAAAATATGATCTTTAGAATTACTCTTTTTTAAATTAGCTTGTAAGTTATCTAGATTAAATTTAGTCTTTTCAATTACAGTTAATTCTTGATCAGATAAGCCTTCAGAATATTTAGTAGTTAATTCATAAATAGCGTCTTTTTGTGGAGTTTTAGTAAAATTAGGATTTAATGAAGATTGTTTATTTTTAACTAACTGTACATACTCATTAATAATAGGTTGATTAATAAATCTAGCTACATAATCTAAACTTAAAGCTCTTTGTTTGTCTATAGCTACATTATTAGTATTTTCAGACAATCTGCTTAATAAGTTCCATACACCGTAAGTTATCTTATTTAAGTTTAAGATACCAGCAATTTTTTCTTTAGCATTATCTAATACAGCATTTTGACCAATCTTTAAATTTTCAGTAGTAGTCCTTTCTTCTCCATTATAAGTACTAATACCATAACCAGATAAATTAGACAAATTATATCCTTGGAACCAATTAATAGACTTTCTTATTCTTCGTTTTTTACCTTCTACTTCAACTTCTTCTAATAAAAATAAATTATGACCTTGTGTAATTACATTGTGAGTTACACCTAAAGAAAATAAACCTACTAATTCTTTAGCATCTTTTTGAGATTCATACTCTAATAAATGCTTTCCTATGTATAAAGGACTTTCTAAAATAAGTTCTTTTTCAGAAGGAGCTTTTGTAATTTCTATTTTTAAATCATCTTTATCTAATGAACTAACAATTTTATCAGTCATTTGAGGATCTGTTAAAATAGACCAGTGTATATCTTTATACAATTGTTCTAATTCTTCATTAGACATATTTTCTAAAGGAGTATTAGGATTAGGAGTAAGTATTTCTACAATACCCTCATTAACAAAATGTTTATTTAAATAAGCATACAACTTATCAACGTCAAAGTCAGAACCCATTTGTTTAGCAATCTCATAAGGCACTAACATTAAATCTCCAAATTTTTCAGGTAAAAATCCAGCTATTTCAATAGGTAACTGAGAATTATGTCCTTGATTAGGAATCCTGGCTCCAATTAACTGTAAAAGTTTTTCTGGTAGTTTATCAGGATCTATATGTTTACCATCTGGAGTTAAATAGTCTTCCATATTTAACCCTTTAAATTTCCAAGGTACAAATACTTGAGCTACTTTAACTTCACCTGCTTCATTCTTGTGTAAATGGTTTAATTTATCACCATTATATTTTCTAATAAAATTACCATCTGCATCATAAGTACCAGTGTATATAATTCCTGATCTATCTTCAACATCTTCTAAGAATTTTAATCCGGCAGATGTACCTTGAATTTTAGAAGTACCGGTAATCTTAGTATTAATAATTCTATTAGTAATAATACTATTTAAAAATAATTCAAACTCACTAGCTTTGTTTAATAAGCTTAATGGGTATTTTAAAGCACCATCTTCTAAAGTTAAAGCTGCATAGTCATTGATACTAAATTTACCTTCTCTATCTTCTTTTTTAAGAACTTCAATTAGTTTATTTAAATCTTCAAATCTAAATATTCCATCTTTTTCAGTAGCACCTAATTCTTTTAATAAATTAGTAGCAGCTTTTTGATATTGTTCTATTCTAATACCTTCTTTTAATTCTCTTAATTCCTTACCTGTTTTATTAACACCATTTAAAACAAAGTTCATATTTAAAGTACCATCATGAATAAGTTTATCCATTTGAGATACTACTTTAATTTCTGTAGATTTTTTTAAAGGATTATGTTGTTGTTTTCTTAAACCTTCTCTACTTTGATGATTAACTTTATTTACTACTTGTTCTGTTAAATTGTTTTTAACAGTACCATCATTATTCCAGATAGTTACAGGATTTACAGTACCAGCTTTACTACCAGAAGCATAAACTAAACTTACCCCTTTATGGCCATTTAATCTATCTGCTTCTTCTAAAGCTATTCTAACTTTATCTAGTTCAGTGTCTTTGGTTAATTCAGCTATTAAAGGGAAACTTGAAGTCTTATCATAAGTCATTTTAATAAACTCATAACCTTCAACATTTTCTAAATGTCCATTAACATATACTAATTTAAATGGTTGTAAAACTATATTTAAATCATCTTTAGTAATTGTTTCTCCAGATACAATTTTATTTCTTAAAGTGACATAATCATTATAAGATAAATCTTCAAAAGCAAACATTCTATTTATATGCTCTAATAAAGTAGTGTACTCTTGAGCATCAGTTATTTCAAAAGAATCTACGCCAAATTGTTTTTGCAAATACTCTCCAAAAGGAGGTACTTTAAAATCTTTAGCATATACTTTTAACTGAGTAGAATTATCTAACGTAGAACCATCAGGAAGGGTATATATCCAACTACCATCAGTACCAGGAGCTACATCTTTGGCTCCTCTTTTAATATATTCTATATAAGTACCTAAAGTACCTTTTTTATAAAACTGAGAAATATCTCCACCAATTAAACCCATATAACCAGAATAGTTTAAAGCGTAATTAGTTACAATATCTCCTGCTATGTATAAAGCTATCTCATCATTGTTTGCAAATTTGAAATTACTTTTTATATGGTCTATATATCCTTTATTAATATAAGCAAATTGAGTAGTAATTAAATTTGAATCTATTAACATTTTTTGGAAGTCTTTAATCATAGTAGTAAATACAGTATTTACAACTGTATTTAAATTATCATTAAATATGGTTCCATGTTTTTCTTCTTCTACTCCTTTTAATAGTTCCTCAAATTGAGGGAATAATAAAAATTTACTCGCACCATCATAATGTCTATCACCTACAAGAGCCTTAAAATCTTCTTCTGCCTCATTAAATGATTTACCGGATTTTTTTATAAAAGCATTTTTAGCTTTTTTAAAAGCTTGAATTCTGGTAAACTCGCTTATTGCTATATTTTTTAACTCATCTAAAGCAGTTTCACTAAAAGTAAACTCTTTACCGTTTAAAATAATTGCAGGAGCATCTAGTTTATCTACTAAGAATAAAGCATTAGCATTAGATTTATCTGATAAAGTAGGACTTACAAATACCATTTGATTGTAATTATTTCCTAACTTAGCTGTAAAACCATTAACTACTACAAGTAATTGTTCTGCTAAAGTCATATTAGGTCTTTGTACACCATCTTTGGTAGTATTAGATTGATTTAAACCATCTAAATCACTTTTAGATATATTCTGTACAAAGCCTGGTTTTAACCAGTAATTATTTAATAATGCCGGTATTTTTCTATAGTTATCTAGATTAACAGCTTCCTTTAATTTATTTAGAGTCCAGTCTAAATGTGAGTTATTAGCAAAATTCCAATAAGTATCTTTGTTAATGTTTTTAGCACTTGTTGCTGCAGCTACTTGAGCACCTTCACTAATAGCAATTTTTGCTAAAATAGATATACCTCTATCACTACCCTCTTTAATAAAAGGATTTGCTAATTCCCAATTATATTCTTCTTTAGTATCTTTAACAACATTATTTAAAGAATTAATAATGTTGTAAATTAAACCATTCTTTCCATCAAATAAACCTCGAACACCATTTTTAGTTAACCCTTTTTTAAAGTGTCTTTTTTGAATTTCAATGTCAATTATTTTATCTGCTAAAGTTGGGTCAATATTTAAAGCTGTAAAAAACTCTTTAATGAATTCAATAGCATTAGCTCTCTCAACAGGATCAGTAGTTACTTTAGCTCCTAAGTCTTTAATAGCATCTGCCTTCTCTTTAAACTCTTTAATTTTATCTTTGTTTAAAAACTTTTCTCCGTTTATTTCTTGTACTAAAGATCCAATTTTAGCTTTATTATTCCACTCATTTAATAATGTTTGAGTAGCTGAATTTCTATCACTAAAAAATATACTTACTTTACTTAAAGCTGTAGCACCTTTCTCTTTAACATAATTGATAATCTGCATAGCTACACCTCTACTAACCATAGCTGTGTAAAACATATTTTGATATTCAACAGGAGAATCTTTTAATTTACTAATTACTTGTTCAACTATTTTATCATCTTTATGATTAGTTTGTAAATATTCAATTATATGACTAAAACTTTTGAAATTAATGTCTTTTAAAATATGTTTTAATTTAGTATAAACTTGTTCAAAGGGTACAGTTTCTGTATAACCCATAAAAGTTTCTTCATTGTCAAAGTCATAAATGTTGTTTAACATTAATTTTACTTGCCAAGATACATTGTTTCTAGGATCCTTACTTACATTATCAACTTCATATCTTTCTCCTTTTACAACATCAAAACCATCTTCATTATCTTCTTTAGCTGTAACAGTTTTTGTTTTGAAACTTAAACCAAATTTACCTAATTCTATTTTAGCAAATTCAGATATTTTTTCAAATTGATTAACGATATTTCTAAATTCTAATTCTTCAGTATAGTTTTCTTCGTTATTAGCTTCATTAGCTAAATCTTCCATATCATCAAAGAAAGCATTAAAAATTTGATCTACATCAGTATTACCTTCAACAAAGTATTGAGAACTGTAGTTAACTAATAAGTTAACTATTCTTTTTTGTTTAGTAAAATCCATAATAGAGCCATCAACATTTCTCAATGTTAAAGCTTCTATAGAAGGTGAATTTTCTAAAGCTTGTCTTTGTTCTGGTATAATAGATTTACTAGAAGTATTTTTCTTTGCTGGATTTCTTTGTAATCTTTTTTTAACTTGATTATCTTCTTTAACAGGTAATATTACTTTAGGTTTTTCTACAGGTTGTTCTTCTGTTGATTTAGCTTCTAAAGCAGCTAGTTCTGCATCATATTTAGCATTAATTTGTTTTTCTGTTTCTCCATTAAAACCACCTAAACCTATTTCTCCTTCTCTTCTTCTCTCTATATCAGCTTTCTTAGCTTTTATACCAGTTTCAGCATCTGTAGCAGCAATAGTTTGTGTAACAGTAAAAATTTCATTAAACTCTTTTTCAGAATAACCTATGTTAGATTCTTTAAAACCATCAAACATATTTATATTAAACCTAACAAAATTTGAATTTTCAATAGCTGAAACGGTCAATATACCTGTAATTGTAGGATCTTCTTTAGTATTAACTATTAGAGTTTGACCTACTTTTAAATTTGAATATTTAATACCAGTAGAAACAGGAGTTGTTGTTGTTGTTTGTGTAACCGCAGGTTTAACCTCTTTAATTTTAGGAGTACTAAAATTAATAACTGGTTGACCAGCATAAATTGTACTACCATCTTTTAAAGTATAAGATTTAGCAGAAGTTTTTACAATTGAAGCTACAAAGTGATTATAAGATTCAAAAGGAGTAACTACTAAACCTCTATTATCAAAAGTAACTAAATTAAATTTAGTAGTAACTTTAGCTAATTTTGCTTTTTTAATAGAGTAAAGATTATTTAATAAATGGTTTTTTAAAGCTTCTCTATTTACATTAAAACTATTTTTATCTCCAGGTATATTATTAGTTATACTAATAGGTTTTTCATCAGCAGTCATTAAGGTAATTTCTAATTTTCTCTCTCCTCCTCTAAGTTTAATTCTATATTGATTAGCTTTAGTAGGATTTTCAGTTTGACTAAATATAAATTGCTCTAAAAAAACTTTAGGGTTTATAGTTACATCAGCATTAAAAATTCCGATCATTTGTCTAGCTTGATCAGGATCTATAGCACCTGAATAAAAAGCTTCAATAAAAGACATCATACTATCTACATAACCTTCATCTAAAGTAGGTACTAAAACCGGATAAGCTAATTTAGTACCATTAGCCATAGGTATTACTTGTACAACTGTACCTTTATTATACTCATTTTCTGGTTTATTGATAACATCTAAATCACTAAATAAATTACCATCAGCTATATGAAAAGATTGAATATTATTTTTATAGTTGTCTGATACATAATTAGCTTGCTGCATGATAAAAGGTAAATATTCTTTTGTAAGAAATAGTTTACCAGTTTTTTTATCTGTTACTGTAGTCTCAAATTCAGATTGTTTATTGTTCCAAACACTAGTTCTAAAATCTATAACTTGCTGTAAAATAGCTTCATATTCTCCTTCAGCTACATTAAACTTTTGAGATTTATGGTTTTCTTTAATCCAGTCTACAGTAGGATAATAACCTACTAATTTAGTGCCCTCATAAATTTCAATAGGCATATTTTCTAAAGTAAAGTCTTTAGGTTGTAACATGACTACTTCTTTTAAACCATTAACTAAAACAGCTTGACCATTTTGGTAGTTATAAGTTTGAACAGCTTTAGTTCCAGCTTTTAAAGTTAATTTAGTTCCTGGAGCTAATTCATCAGGTTTAGCATTTTCAGAGTGATGGCCTTCGTTTACAGCATCAACTGCTGTAGTTACAATTTTATTTTCTTGTTCAGATCTAACTACATCTCTTGTAGCATAATTAATTTTATTACCTGAAGTTACTTTATCTTGATCAGCAATTGTAGAATCTTCACTAAATTGTGATTGGTTAGATTGATCTTCTAATATAGTAGGCTCCTGATTAAGTTCTGTATTTATAATTTCAGCAGTTTTTTGCTTTTCTAATTTTGCTTTCTTTTTTTCAATCAGCTCTTGCTCTTCTAATATAAGCTGTTCTAATTTTTGGTTTTCAGCTTCTATTATTTGTTCTAATTCTTCTCTTATAATTCTTTGAGACTCTTTTATACCTTCTTCTAAATTTTCAATAGCTAATTCTATTTTTCTACTTTCTTCTGAATCTGCTTGAGTAATATTTGATTCTTTTGTTTTAAAGTCTTGCTTTGAAGTTTCTTCTGTAACTCTGGATTTAAATTCTTCTCCTGTTCCGTTGCTTTCATTTTCTAATTTATTAATTGTGTGTAATAATATATTGTAGGCTAATTCATCTGCATACTTTTTAAAAGTACGTTTTTTACCATCTTTAGTTTCTAAATCTACAGATATAATATAACCTTCTTTATCTCTATTTATAGCCATTAAAGGATTAGAGTAATTATTATAATAAGTTTTACCATTAATAGTAATACTTAGTTTATTACCTACTTCTTTAATTTCTATTTCATCTACAATCGGATTTTCTTTTTCAAGTTCAAAAATATTATAATCATAAAGTTTACCAGAATATGTTTCTTCATTTTCTAATTTAGGTATATCTGTATAATTATTAGTACCTTCTTCTCTAAATTGGAGTATATCTTCTACTTCATCTTGAATAATGTATCCTACTTTATTTTTATATTTAACTTTAGTAAATGGTGAAATTTCACTTATAAAAGGAATATTATTAAAAGCATTTTCTAACTCTTTTTGTCTAGCTAATCTTTGTTTTAATAATTCTATTTCTGCTTCCCTTTCTCTTTCTAATTTTTTGTTTTTTAATTGTTCAACTACTTGATCAAGTTCTTCAGCAGTTGTAACATTTATAACAGCTTGTTTTTTTCTGTTAGTCAATTCTTGTCTAACAAGTTCTTTAAGCTCTTCTTCTCCAGGTAATACAGAAGGATTATTTAATATCTCTTCTAATTCAGCATCTGTGTATTCGCTAAACTCTGACTCAGTTAAATCTTGATCATTTTCAAAATCAGAAACTACTTCAACAGGATCTGAAGATTGCTTAGTATTTTGTTTAATATTTTCTTCTTCTTTTTCTTTAGATTCTTTTAATAAACTATCAAATAACTTTTGTTGTTTATTTGTATCTAATAAGTCTTTATAATTTTCTTGAGATTCTTGTAATAGTTTCTCATAGTTTTCAATGTACTTATCTATTTCTTCCATACTTTGAACATCCAAAGTATTATCAGCATCTAATAGACCTTTATCAGCTTTTAACTGTTGTGTTCTATCTTTATAGTATTTTTGTCTTGCAGATTCATTTACTATAGTAAATTGTAATCTACTTAAAAACTCTTGAGCTTTTTCTTCATTTTCTGATTTATATTTTAAACTGCTATAGTTAGGTCCATATAAAGCAGCTTTATTATGTATTTTTTGAAGCTCTCTAGCTTTTAATTTTAAATCTTGTTTAACATCATCTACTGTAGCAGCCTCATTAGTTACTTGTAATTCTTCTTGAATTTTTTTAGATAGGCTATCTATATGCTTATCTAATAATTCTATACCACCTTCTTGAGCTAAATAAGGCATAGCAAAATCAACAAACTCATCTTGTCTGATTAAGTTAAAAGCTTCTTTGTCACCCATGATGGCATACATATCTTTTAACTTACTTCTAGTTTCTCCTTGAATTAAAGATTGAATAACCTTTCCTACTTTTTCAGGATCTTGTACTGGTTTATTATTTTCATCTAAAACTATTTGACCATTAGCATCTTTTTTAAATAAGTCAGTTAAATTACTAGAATATGTATTAATGTTATTAGATAGTAGTTTTCTTAACCCTTCTAATTGTTTAGTTTCCTGTTTACTTTTTCTGTATTCTCCAATACCTCCAGAAATACTACCAAAAACACCTCCTAAGAAAATACTTTTTTGACCTTCTAAAGTTGATAAACTATCAATATATTCACTAGCAATACCGTCAATAAATCCTCTATCTGTCTTGTTTAAAGCTACATTAGTTAAATATTGTTGAGTAGCATTTTGAACACCTTCTTCCCAGAAACCTTCAGCACCAATATTAATACCGATCTCTTTAGCTAAATTACCAATAAGTTGTTTTTTAGTTAATGGTGTTACAGCATCTACTAACTCTCCTGTAGCAGCATCTGTTATTTTAGAAATAGCAGATTTAGTTGTATTAAACTTACCTAAAATATTTTTATTCATTAATAGATTAGGGCCTAATAGAACAGCCATATTAGTTAAAAAAGCATCTCTAGCCGCTATTCCAGCAGCTTCATCAGCTTCTTCTTTTGTCCAAGGTTTTCCTGTTTTTGAATTAATTACTTGATCATCAATTAATTTTTTAAATTGTCCATCTAAATCTTTCTTAATTCCTAAAGCCTCACTACCTGCTTCATAAAAAGTATTAATACCGGTAGCTAATCCTAAATCTACATTTTCAGCTAATTTAGTAGTACTACCAAATAATCTTGCAGTTTTAGCTCCAATTCCTAATCCCTTAATTGCAGCTCCTGGTGCTAATGCTGCTAATAAAAATCCAGCACCATCAACTCCTTCATTAGTCCAAAAACTAGCTGAAGAAACATTATCCCATAAACTACCGTTTTTAACAGCACTTGGTGTATATACCTGAAAAGTTTCTTTAGTTTTTTCATTTAAATTGTCTAAAGTTTCTATCCAACCATTGTCAATATAGTCAGCAAAATTCTTAGCTGTATAATCTCCACTAGTTAAAAAACCAAGACCGCCGCCTAAATAGCCAGGCATCTTAGCAACTTCTGTAGCTACTTTAGAAACTAATCTAGGGGCTGCATTACCCCATCTATCTAAAGTAGATTGTTCTTGAGCTCTATATTCATCTAAATTAGCATAAACATCATTTTTTAAAGGAATTATAAATCCTTCATCATACTGACTTTTTTCTTCATTTGTTTGAAATAAAGTTTTTGTATAATTAGGAGTATTTAAATACTTCTCTTGGTTTTTTACTAAATTATCGTCAGTAATATTAAAAGTAGGCATATTATTTTAAAAATTGATTTATAGTTGTGTAATAAGCTTCAGTAGCATTAGAATAAGAATTTACAACATTACCTTGTTGATCTAAAATATCAAAAGATTCTTCTCTTTTTTTGTCTGCTTTATGAAATTTTACATCAAAAGTTATAGTTTTATTTCCTGGTAATTGTAATTTAATTTTTTCTGCTGTGTTTTTAAATATAGTATTATAAATAGTATTTATAACTTGTTCATCACTATCAGATACAAATGGAGAAGTTCCAACATATTGTTCTCCATTTATGTTTAATTGTATTGGTTTTGTACTATCTAGTTTTTCAGGTAAAAATACATTCATAGCATTTTCAGGATGATATTCCCCAACATTACTTATTGGTTGTTTAGCATCTATTTTTTTCTTTTTTATAATTTCCTGAGGTGTGTAATATTTTTTATCTTGTAAATTGTAAAATCTAGTATTAGCAAAATTGCTATTAGTAGTTAAATCTTCTAAAGATACAGTATTATTATCACCGAATAATTGTTTCCAATCATCGGCTCCAGGATTAATAGGTGTAACAGTAGTATTTGATCTTACAATATGCTTTTGTAAATTTTTAAAATATTCAGAATTATTCATTTCTGAATAAAAAGAATTTAAATCATTATATCTTTTATTAGGATTTTTTACTATATTTTCCCATTTAGGATTTTGTTTAGCATATTCTAAAGCTATTCTTCTTTTATCTTCAGGTAAATTAAAAATTTGTATAGGTTCAGATTGTAATTTTTTATTATTTTCTGTACCCATTGTTAATGGAGAACTAGATGGTAATTTAACAGGAACTTGTTGTATAAAGTCATTAATATCTACACCTATTGTTTTTTCAGGATTAGCATTAGGTACTCCAGGTGTTCTTATTTCTCTCTTCTTTTTATCAGCCTCACTAGAAGTAGATCCAAAAGGATTAATTGTAGCCTCATCTTTAGTTTCTTCTTTTTTATAATAACCAGGGAAACTATCAACTACTCTATCAATTTCTTTTTCTTTAGCTGCATCAAATCCATAAACATCTGTCATATTTATTCTTCTATCCCATTCATAGTCAGGATTAGTTTCCATATTAGCATTTACAAAAGGAGTAGCTAAATTTCTTAAAGCTTGTCTAGTAACCTCTTCTCTAGTAAAAGATCCTTTATTTGTAGAATAAACATAATTTTGACCGTCTTTATTAATACTAAATCCAGGTCTTTCAATTTCTTGTGCAATAGTTTCTGGTTTAATATAACTATAAAACTCTTTATATTTTTCTAAAGCATTTTTAGGAATTTCAACTCCATAAGCACCTGCACCTACTAAATCTTTTAATTGAGAAGCATCAGCTTTTTCTACATGTAAATTATTACTTTCATCAATATAAACAGATCCAGGTCTACCTTGAGGCCCAAATGCTCCTACTCCTTGTTTGAGTTTACCAGTACTTCTTTGAGCTTCAAAACCTTTTTCTCCCCAAGTAGCTTGACTATCCATTAATAAACCTTGTACTGATTTATCAGTTTTATAAAAATCAGATAATTGTTTAATTCTATTAACTCCTTCTCTAGCATTTAATTTACCTGAATTAACTTCAGTTGATATTTTATCTAAGTTAGATTTAAAAAAATTATTAGCTTTATCTACATCTTCTTGTTTAGATAAATGTCCTGGATTTCTAATTATATAATTATTACTAGCATCAAATAAATCTTTACTAAAAGCATCTTCTTGTTTAAGAAGTTCTTGCCCTTTTCTATAGTCTAACTCCATCATAGCTGGAGTATATTGACTTACATATTGATATTCTTTAGGTTGAAAGTATCTCATTGTTTGTGCAAATATATATTAATTAATTTAAAGTAACAAATTACTTATTTTTTTTAAATAATTTATTACTATTTATTTTTTTTATCTTCCTTTTGTTTTGTTGTTTTTTGGTTTCTTTTTTGTTGCTCCAGTAGTAGTTGTAGTAGTTGAGGCAGTTACAGTTGGAGGATTAGCAGGACTAGTTGATTTTTTAGTTTCGCTAGCTGGAGTTTCTTTTACAGTAGTAGTAGTAGTATTTGTAGTAGTATTTGTACTATTATTAAAAGGATTTTGACTTGCATAATTAGGAGTTTCAGTTTGTGTACCAGGAATTCTACGTTGATTGATCTTTCTTCCAAATCTATCTGTAGTCCACTCATAATCAGGATTTAATACTTTTAATTCACTTATTTTATCTTGTCTAGCTTGTCCAAGAGCTGAAGCAATATTTTGATTTCTAAATTGTTTAGCTGTTTTACTTGCATCAATTTCTCTAGCATTTAATTCTTGAACTTCTTTATCAGTAGCAGTATTCATTTGCTTAAATTGATTTTTAATACCAACATTAGCTGTTCTATAAACATTATCAATTTTAGCATTTTCACCTGCTTGTTGAGCTGCAGATCCCATTCTACTAGCTAAATATTGTCCACCAGTTAATCCACTTGTAGCTAAGTCTGAATTTAATCCAGAAAAAGCATCTCTGTTTTCTTTCTTAGCTTGAGTACTATCTAACAAGTCTGGTTTCATTTGATAGTTTTTAACAGTCAAAGGTTTGTAATTACCTAATGAAGATAGACCCATTTGTAAAGCAGGATTTAACCAAGATAAATCCATTTGTTTTTTATCTTTTGTAGCAGGATTTTTTGTAATAGGTTCTATATATTTAGATTCTGGATTATACTCTTTATTATTAAAGTTATAATATAATTTATTACCAGGCATATTTTTAAAAGGTCTTTTTACTGACAAAGATCCATCTGGGTTTAATGGAGAATAATTAGGCATTTTACCTAAACCAGGATTTTGAATACTGTTAGGCATAATACGATTTAAAGGTTTAGGTGTAAAATTAGGATTAACAAGAGCTTTATCCATAATAAGTATAGGATTTTTAGGTTCTATAGGTTCAAAATTAAATCTTGAATTATTAGGTTGTTCTACCGGAGTATTTATACTACTTGGTATATTCATAAATGAAGGTTTACTATTATAAGTATAAGGTTGTAAATAACTATTATCTCTGTAAGGATTTGAGTAAGGATTTTTACCACTTAAATTATTAGTACCTCCTTCAAACTTATTTGTAGTATTTGACATACCATTAACAGCTTTACTAGCTTCTTGTTTTTCAGCTAAAGCTCCTATTTTTCTATCAAAAGTAGTTTTAGATATTTTATCATTATCTCTTCTACCTACAGTTTGTTTTTCAATCTTTTTACTCATATCTGCAAATGATGTATTTTTATTAGCTTTTAGTTTTTCAGAAAAAATAAAATCTCCTATTCTAGTTTCTTTATCTTCAACTTCGTTACCTGTATTACCTAAAGCAATACCTCCTTCTGAATGTTTTAATCCATTATATTTAGTAAGTGGACCTCCTTGTTCAAATAATCCACCAACTGCAGAACCTAATGAACTACCTACCATACCTCCAGCTGGACCTCCAATTGCTGTACCAGCTAATCCTAGTCCTGTTTGAAGTAATCCTGTAGCTAAAGCATTTTCTTTATTAATCTGATTGTTATAATAATTCATTTGTCCACCATTATCTAGTCTAGTAATTTCAGGAGTTATTCTACTTGACTTCATCATACCACCATCTGCTTTTTTTCTAGCATCATTTGTCAGATTAACTCCATTGACTACATTATTTACTTTTTTATATTGTTTAGCTAACTTACTAGTAGTATCAAGTATTTTGTTTCCTTTTACTCCATATTTAAATGCTTTTAATCCGGGTATATAACCTAAAGCATCCATACCCGCTTGTTTATAATTCGTATTATAAAGATTTTTGGCTACATCATAAGTGGTAAAAGGTAAACTAGCTAAATAAGCAGCTTCTCCAATACCAGGTATAAATTGAGCTGCATCTAAACCTAATTGAATATTATCTACAACTCCACCTTTTTCATGTTTCCACTTAGCTGCATTTCTTGCAAAGTTAGCCATTTGTCTTACATGAGCATTAGGACTATGTAAAGCTTCTTCTGTAGTCTTACCTGTTCTTTGTTTATAAGCTGTAAACTTACCTTTATTCTCTGGTTTAATATGGATAGTACCACCTTCACCAAACTCTTGCATATATGATTCTTGAGTAGGGTATTTAGCATAAAACTCCTGCTCTGTTAAACCATGTTTTTTAAGTATTTCGTTCTTTGTCATATTATTATTTATTTTAAGTTATCTAACCAACCACCGTTTGATTTAAGTATTAAATTATATCCAGGATTACCTTCTCTTTTTAAATCTTGTTCATAATAATTTTTAAAATCTTGTTCAGTAAGTCCTTCTGGATTTATTCCATAATACTCATATCTACCATTATCTAAATGGATATATTGAGCATCTTTATTTTTCTTTAAAAAATTATTTACTTTATCAACACCACTTTTACCTGTATTAATATATGTAAATTGAGTTTTCCCTGTAGAAGGAGAATAAAGAATAAATTTACCTGTATTAGGTGTATTTTGATAAATAGGATTTCCGTCTTTATCTAATAATCTCATTTCTTTATTATTCATTACAGCTTTATTAATATTAATAGCACCAAATCTTCTTGGTACTATTTCTGTTTCAGGATTAAAATCTGATGCTTTTCCTACTTTAAATTTACCATTTTCAACACCATAAAATGATTGTACATCTTTTGATGGATACTCTTTATCAGAATATGTATCTGTAGCAGTTAACCAATCTTTAGATTTTCTTACTGTATTATTAATATCTTCTATAAACTCTCCACCTAAAATAACTTGACCATCTTTTGTTTGATTAACTTTAGCAAAATCCATATTTCTATTAGTCAAATCAATAATAGTATCTCTAGAACTTAAACCACCAGGTACTCCTTGTATACCTATATTTTTTAATACTTTACTTCTAACAGCAGGAGGTGCTGCAACTAAACCGTATAAAGATGCTACACCAGGATATGCTGTTCCTATAACTCCTGCTAATATATAATCAGCAGCGCTCCAATTTTTACCTCCATATAATATAGGGTTTATTTTACTTCTATTACCAGTTGCAATTGCTTCTTGCAAACTAGTTTCTGCATAATTAGGTAACGTCCAATTATCACCATATTTATTTTTTAATTCTAAATGTTCTTTTTCAACTTGTTTATAAAAATCAGAATTTTTAAATGTATCTATTTCTTCTTGAGTTAATTTTCCTTTAGGATATTTTTGAAAAGCTCCTTTAGTATTAATAAATCCTGCTTGTTGTACATTAGTAGAACTTGGAGTTATAGGTTTAACACTTTTTTTCTCAGCATATTTAACAGCATCACTTACTAAACCTTTAGCTCCTTGAACTACTTCTTTAGCTCCTAATGCTTTAGCTAATCCTTTATAAACACCTGTACCTACTAAATCAATAGGATCTATTACAGGTTTTTCTAAACCTGGCTCATTAATTCCTAATTTAATATAGTCATTTTTTACATTATAAGATTGAGGGTTATCTGCTAATTCTTTTAATCTTTTATTACGATCATGTAAAAATATTTCTTGTGGTGTTGTAGCTATTTTATAATTAGGTTTTTGTACCTTAACTGCAGTATTATCTTGAACAGCTGTATCTACTTCACCACCTTCTTCATATTTATTTTTAATCTTTCTTTCTTGTTCTAGCATTTGTTTAGTAGGAGCTTTACCTGAACCTTTATTAGCTCTGATATTATCCCAAAGTCCTGGTCTAGAATAAGAACCATCAGCTCTTTTAAGTAGTCCACCTTTAGCCATTTGATTAGGATTAGCTTTAGAATTATCAGCTACAGTATTAAGATAGTTTAATATTTCATCATCTGTATATTTATTATCTAATATATTTCTATATCCTTTATTCCTAATATTTATCATATCTTCAGGAGTAATTACCTGATCAGGTTTAAAGTTATTATCATATCTAAATTGCATTAAAGAAGGATAAGCTTCTCCTCTATTAAAAGGAACAGTATTACCATATTTATTTTGATATAAAGTACCTTTAAATTTATTTCTATTTAATTCATCTAAACCAGTTAAATGAGTTAATTCATGTATTGAAATACTATTAGGATTATTTTGACCTTCTACTTTAGTAATAATAGCATCGTTACTATCTTTATAACTTTTACCAACAGCTTTATGTTTTAATAATTCTTTTTTATCACGCTTACTAGTATTGGTATGCATATCTACATAATTCTCAATAGAACTTTTAGTATCATTAGGATTATAAAATAATTTAGAAGTTTTAACTTTATTAACAGCTTCATTACTAACACTATTAGGATCAGCTGTTCCTATTTTATTTTTAAATCTCTGACTACTAAACCAATTATTAAGATAATCTTTTTCTGTAGTAAAACCTACTCTACCTTGATTTGAAGGAGCGTTATATGCATTATTATATTGAACACTATCTTTAGGTAATATTTGAGGTTCAGTTGGTTCATTTAATAAACCTCCATCTTCAAATTTATCTAACCAACCTCCCTCAGTTTTTAATTCTACTCTACCTTGTTTGTTACCTTCATTTACATAACCACTAGGTTTATTCTGTAATTGTAATGCTTTTGCTGCTGTATATTTTTGAAAATAAGGTGAATTTTGAAAAGATTTTAATTCTTTATATACAGGTTCTGTTGTTGGTTTTATATATCTTGGATTTCCTGAATAATCTTCATTTTCATCCAAACCTCCTTTATTTCTTAATGCTTTAACTTCATCTTCTGTATAAAAATTACCATTTAGTCTAAACAAAGAAGGTGAAGGATTAGTAACCCCATTATCTATGTAAAATTGTTTTAATTTTTTTGTTATTGGAAATGTATAAAAATCAGCACCTAATCTATTTATTCTATTTGTTTTTGCTGTATCAATATAAAAATCCATGTCTGGTTCTAATCCTCGTTGAGAATATTTTAAACTATCATTATAAGCTTGATTAGCTCTATCAAATTCTAATTTATCAGTATAAACTTTTTTTCTAGTACCAGCCATTAGTTAATTCTATAAGTTGTTAATATATCTTGAAGTATAAACTTCTTATTATTATTATTATTAAAGATTAATTTAGTCTTTAAATAATAATCTTTCATTCTAGCTTGAATAGAAGTATAAGCTGGAGTATTAATATCTCTAGGAACATCTAATTTCCATTCTCTATCAAACCTTTTAATCTTATTTGTAGGATCAGTATATAAAGAGTAATTACTTACAGTCAGAGATACTTCACCAGTATCTTGATAATCATTTGAACATTGTATTTTATTTATAGATTGATTAGTCAAGTTTACATTATTTGAGTCGTAAACTTCGCTAAAAAAAGAGATATTATCAAATATTTTAAATTTATTTGAATTTTCATTAGTTACAACAGTTATATAACTAGGTTGATATATATCATAAAAAAATCCTCTTTCTCCTTTAAACACTTGATAACCTTGACCTTCATTAGCAATTAATAATCTATTATTTAACTTTAAATATAACTCTGGTTGAATACTATGAAAACTTTCAAATCCTTGTTGTAATAAGTTATAAGATATAGTAAATGGAGATTCAATATTATTAAAAGTATAAAACAATGTATTGTATTCAGGGAAATATCCTCCTACAATAATATCATCTTGTGTATAATACTGTGAGTTAATACGAGTTCTAAAATAACCTGATAATCCTTCAACATCTGATAAAGGTTCTAAACCTTCACCAAATTTTATTAATTTCTTTTTATTAGTATCAAAATAACTAAAAAAGCTATCTGTAATAACAGTACTAAATCTTTGATTAGTTCCAGACTCTTTAGATAAATAATCATACCTAGATAAAGGTGTAGAACTAATTAATGCAAATGTACCATTTGATGTTGCAGCAGATGATTTCTCATTAGTAGTTGCAATACCTATACCAGTATCTTGTAGAAATATTAACTGTCCTTTAAAGTTTACTAAATCTCTAATTGGACCTCTGTTAGCTTCAACATCTAAATAATCTAAAACTTTAAACTCTCTAAATGAATCTATTAATTCTCCATTCTGTTTAGGTTTAGATTTCCATATCCTATTAGTATTAGTATCAACAAATGTATTTATAATAGGTTTAGGTACTAAGATTTTAGCATTTTTTTCTTGAGTATATACATCATCAAATTTAAACTCATCAAATATAAACCTTTTAGGTAATACAAAATTAGTTAAAGATTGTTCATTTATACCAAATCTTCTAGCCTTTCTTTTAGCCCTTCTAACTAAGCGTTTAGTTTTTTGTTCTGTAGTATCTAAATCAGCTGTAGATAAACTATTAAATACATGCCTACCTTCTCTAAGATTAAAGTTAAATGATTGCTCTGTAGGAAAGATTTCAATCATAGCTTTCTTAGTTTTATTAGCTGGTTCATAAGGACCAAACTGTTCAAAGTAATAGTTATAATTAACAGCTGCATATAAACCTACATAACTATCTCCTATAGGATTAGTTGTATAAACATTAGCTGTATCAGTAGTTTTAACAAATGATAATTCTATTACAGTATTATTATTTCTTTCAGCAATAGAATTTCCTCCATACTGTTTATTTACTACTCTATTATAAGATATAATACAATCACCATCAGTATCTATTAATCTAGGTTTACTAATATTATTACCTTCATAATAAAGTCTATTACTATCATCTTCTGGATCTAAATGAGCTGTAAATACAGCACTACTTCTAAAGAATTCTGATCCGTCTCCCCAGGATCCGATGTTAGTACAAATTAAAGCTTTGTTAACATTAAAAGAATTATCTTGATCAACCTTACCTAATGTATTTTGACCATCTATCATAACTGCATCAAAATTAGGAGCTATAAAAGCACTATCTAATACTAATATATGTTTACGATCTCCTAAACCTAATACTTTCTTTTTTTGAGATAAAGGTTTAATAGCATTTAAAGCAAGTTTTCTAGCATCTCCAGTAACAGTATCAGGAATAGCTCCTTCTCCTAAATATCTATTAACATAATCATACCTCTCCATATAACCCACATAAGAGTTAGTAAAAGTTCCAGTAGTATTATCTACAAAATTAGATTTAAGAATTTCTCCTTCATCAAAACTTAATTCTTTATCAATAGCATATTTAGTTCTTAATCCTCCAGTACTAGGTCTTAATATATTTCCTCTATACCATTTTCTTAAAATAGAAGAACTATTAGTCCTGTTTAATAAACCAGTATTAGTATATTCATGGATACAATCTACTAACTTATCTTGTAAAAAGAAATTATTAGTATAATCATAAAGTAAATTAAATTTTTGAACACATGTAATATAATCACCTGTTTTATAATTATATTTATCAAACTGTTGAGCTGGGAATATAGAATAAATTGCTTTATCGTGATAATTATAATCTCCCCAACTAGTGCCTAAAGAATACATTTTTTCATCAATCCAACCTATTTTATATTTAACAATCTCTAACATGTTAACTACTAAGTTTTCAACTAATGGCTCTATTAAAGGGCCAAAGATTTTAAAAGCAGGTAAAATATTAAGTCCGCTGCCTCCAGTTGTAGCATGATCAAAAATACCTTTAATTATTTGTCGTAAATTTTCTTCAGTTAAATTTTCAGTAAGTTTTCTTTCTACAGATTTTCTAAAGTTTTTAAAAGTTTCATCTATAAAATCATTTACAACATTACTAAGAGCTGAACCTAATCCTAATAAACCTGAAGCATTATTAGTTGAATTAATTAAAAACTCAAAAGCTAATCCCATTAAAGCATTTTTAAAACCTTCAAAAGTTAATTGCTCAGTTTCTTGTTTATAAAATCTACCGGTAATACCAGTACCTAATCTAGTTTTATCTTCTTCTTGTCTTTCAGTTCTACCTATAGAAAATCCACTAATATTCTGCGCTAACCAAGTTGGTATAGATATTTTAAATTCTATACCCATAGTATCAACAGTCATTGTATTACCATAAAAATCACTTAACTTGTAAGTAGCTGCTATATCAGAATCATTAAATTCAGGTGTTTTAATATCAGCTATCCATTTAGCAAATGATGGTTGATTTTTTTTATTGTAAAATGTAATCCAATATCTATAAGTTTCTCCATGTTGATGAGTAGCTATCTTACTAGCTAAATAAGGATTTTTAAAATCAGACCAAGATTTATCTTGTCTGTCTGTTGTAGAACCAATAGCTCCTACAGGAATAGGTATATTACTTGCTGTAGCTCTAGGTAATTTAGTTAATGGTAATCCTAATGGTACTGTTTCTTTGTTGCTTATGAATATCCCTCCCATCGATCCTATCCCTTGTAAAGTAGCATAAAAAGAAGGTGTAGTAATAGGTACATCAGTATCTACTACCATTGAATTATTAGTAAATATATAGTTTACATTTGGACCTACTCCTCCATATCTGTATCCTGCTGAACTTGAAAATGATGGGTTATATTTATAACTGTTATCATAATTTATAGGATTATCTTCATGTTCAGAAGTATCAGGATTAATAGCATCATAACTATATTCAGTTGTAACATCTGGAAATTGTGGATAGCTAAATTGAGCTTCTAAATCACCGTTAGCTTTATAAATATTACAAACTCTATTGTTGTCAAATCTATAAGCTCTAGCATCCCACCTTTGTTGTCTTAATTCATCTGCTAATCTATCAATATCAAATTGAGAGCCTTTAGTATTAGCTACATAAAGTATATTATCTTTAGTTTCTAAAGTATAACAATTATCCCATACAGTAACTAGTTTATTAAATTCTTCTTGTGTAATAGAAGATTTAGTTTCAGAACCATCATGATAATAAGTAAATGATTTATCTTTTGTAGTATTATCTACTTGTAAAGGTTCCATATCTAATAAATAGAAAGTAGGAGAATCTTTAAATTTCCAATGTACATAACCTATTTGAATATAATCATAATCTTTATCTACATTATCAAATTTAATCATACAACCATTTTCAGAAGTTGCATCTAATCTTTCTTGATTTTCAGCTTCTGATTTATCATTATATCTATCAAGAACAATAGCTGGATAATCCTTCCACTCACCTTCTTCATTACCATTATTTAATTGGAATAAATTAGATAAAGGACTAAAATTAGTTATAGCTCCGTCTTTATGTATTAACCTATAAAAATATTGAATACAACCATTAGGTAAATTACCTAAACCTAATTCTTCTACTGTAGGTATAGTCATATCAACATTACTGTTAATAGGTAAAGTTCTTTGTGGTATATTTAATGAATTAGGATTAGCTAAATTAATTGACATTAAACTATTTATAGTATCAGTCCAATAAACTCTTAAAAATTTAGTAGATTCTTGAATACCAAAGCATTTAACTTTATTAGTAATACCTAACTTTCTATTGTATCTTAAATGTACAGATTGAACTAAATAACCATTATTTAAACCTACAATCTCATCTGTAGTTTCATTAAACTCAAACATCCAGATTTGATTATATACAGTTTTAATATTTGCATAACTTTTAGTAAATAAAACAATTTTATTGTTTACATTACACCAACCTATAATAGTTAAATTAGTCAATGCAGGTACAGTTATACTACCATATTGACTTTGAAATTCATAAGTAGCTGATGTTAAATCAGGTAATTTAAAAGCAATCTTAGTACCTTTAGTATTTTCTATTGCTCCAGAAGAAGAACCTTCATCTGTAATTAACCTTACATTTAAAGCATCAAAATATAATTCTTGTGATATTTTATTTTTAGCTAAATCTTGATTTAACTTAGTAAAAGTATTTTTAGTTTGAGCCATTATCTTACTGTGGTTGAATTACCATTAATAATATTTCTATTTCCAAAAGTCATTTGAGATGCTTGGCCTAATGAATTAAAGAAGTTATCGTGTGCATTAACTCTAGGAATCCATTGTAAAGTTTGATTTTTCCATGATTCTAAAGTATCTATATTGTGAGCATTAACTGATTTACCTTGAGCTTGAGCTATATACCAATCTCTTTCTCTAGCTGAATCTTGATATACTTTATCAGCTATTTTACCTTTTCTCCAAAGCTTATAATCTAGTTTCCATCTTAGATGAGAATATACAGCTTCTCTGTAACTTACTTCATCTGGTATTAAAGGATAACCTTGATCATCACAAGGAAAAGCATAATAAGCTAACAATAA
>Ga0114973_10000512_pt1 | contig 29326 bp, 20 predicted proteins | sample M_140807_MF_Meta_FD_87025 | JGI IMG/M metagenome (GOLD analysis project Ga0114973, IMG submission 87025) | Freshwater microbial communities from Lake Montjoie, Canada to study carbon cycling - M_140807_MF_MetaG | ecosystem: Environmental > Aquatic > Freshwater > Lake | place: Lake Montjoie...
AGTCTTCCACTGAATAATGGCCCGACCGGCCCCAGCCGCTATCCTTCACGCCGCCCACGGGGAGCGCCGCTTCGCTGGCCATGGTGGGGGCGTTGATGTGGACAATGCCCGTGTCAAACCGCTTGGCGAGCGCAAGCCCGCGCGCGTGGTTCTGCGTCATGATCGAGGCACTCAGGCCGTAAGGCGTGTCCTGCGCATCGCGCAAAGCGGCCTCAACATCGTCAAAGGCTTCGATCACCAGCAAAGGACCAAATGTCTCATCGCAGCCAGTGGTGCAAATCGCATCCTTGGGCACATGGGTCAGGATCGTGGGTTCGAATATCCGGCCATGCGCCTTGCCGCCAGTCACCAATGTTGCACCGCGTTCTAATGCATCGTTCACGCGCGCCTGAGTCTGCTCCAGCGCGGCATCGGTAATTAACGGGCCAATAGTCACGCTGGGATCGCGTGGATCGCCCATTTTGAGCGTGCGGACTTTGGCGGCGAGCTTTTCGACGAAGCTGGCGTGAACCTTCAGGTCGACATAGATTTTCCGCGTATTCATGCAGACCTGCCCCTGATGCAGAAACGCCCCGAAAGTTGCCGCGCCGACGCAATTGTCCAAATCGGCATCCTCAAGGATGATCATGGGATTGAACCCGCCCAATTCCATCACCATCCGCTTCAGGCTCCGCGCGGCCCGTTCGCCCAGAATACGCGCCGTTTTGTCTGACCCCGTAAAGTTGATACAGCGCACCGCCTTATGCTCGAAAAACACGTCCGCAATCGCAGCAGCCTCGCCCGGCGCGTGCGTGACGACATTGAAACTTCCCGCCGGAAATCCGGCCTCCTCCAATATTTCCGCATGGATCAGTCCTGCGGACATGGGGGCGAGCTCCGACGGTTTGATCACCGTTGTATTGCCGAACGCCATTGGCAGCAGGAAGGTACGCCACGCCAGATAAAATGCCCCGTTCCACGGTGTAAACCCGGCGACGACACCCAAAGGCTTGCGCTCAACCATCGCCGTCCTGCCCGGAACATCGCTGCGGATCAGGTCGCCATAGGGCAGATAGCCCCAGCTTGCCGCCTGCCGCAGCATCGCCACCGAAAGCCGGATCTGGAAGGCCGCAAAGACTTTGCTCGCGCCGCCTTCTGCCGCCATGATCGGCACGATTTCTTCCATCCGCCGTTCGGTGATGTCAGCCGCTTTCAAAAACAGACGCTGGCGTTCGCTCGGCGGGGTGGCGGCCCATGCCGGAAAGGCGGCAGCTGCGGCGGCCACAGCGGCTTCAGATTCAACACGCCCGCCTGCGGAGATATTTGCCACGACTTCGTCATTATAAGGGTTGGTTACGGCGAAAGTCGGCCCACCTTCAGGCCCCCATTTGCCGTTGATGAAATGGGTTGTGCGACCAAAGGACTTAGAGGCCGAGCTGTTGTCAGACATTGCGCTCTCCTGATAACCGGAATTGCCCGGCTGCTGCGGCAAAGGCTGGACTTAGTTCGGATACCTTACTAAATTACCGATCAATAGTTTGCAAGAGTGTTCCCCAAGAAGCTGGTATGTTAGCGGTGTTGATTTGACCTGCCCCCTTCTGGTTGGTCCAAAATCTATGTTATTTTGGATACGGAAGGAAAAGACGAATGCCATGCAAGAAACACACGCCGGAGGAGATTATCGGCAAGCTGCGTGAAGCAGAGATTGTGCTGGCGCAGGGAGGGACGACAGCGGACGCTTGCCGTCGGCTATCGATCAGCGAGCAGACCTATTACCGCTGGCGCAAGGAATATGGCGGTCTGAAGACCGATCAGGCTCGCCGGATGAAAGACCTTGAGAAAGAGAATGCGCGGCTGCGCCGTGCGATCTCAGATCTCACTCTCGACAAGCTGATCCTGCAAGAGGCTGCTCGGGGAAACTACTGAGCCCCGCGCGACGGCGGCGCTGTATTGATCATATCCGCAAGGAACTGCCTGTCTCTGAACGCCGCATCTGCCGCGTTCTGGGCCAGCACCGATCGACGCAGCGTAAAGTTCCGCGCGGGGCGGATGACGAGGAAGCCCTGACCGCAGACATTATCGAGTTGGCACGCCAATATGGTCGTTATGGCTATCGGCGTGTGACAGCGCTCCTGCGTGACGCAGGCTGGCATGTGAACCGCAAGCGGGTTGAGCGCATCTGGCGGCGTGAAGGGCTTAAGGTGCCGCAGAAGCAGCCAAAGCGCGGACGACTGTGGCTGAACGATGGTTCGTGCATCCGGCTGCGCCCTGAATATCCGGGGCATGTCTGGGCTTACGACTTTGTCGAGGGTCGAACCTATGATGGTCGCAAGTTCCGCATTCTTGCAATCATCGATGAGGCTAGCCGAGAGTGTGTGGCCCTGCTGGTTGCACGCCGGATCAGGAGTGCAGACGTGCTGGCGATCCTGGCGGAGTTGTTCATCTTCCACGGTCCACCGGCGCACATAAGGTCAGACAATGGCCCTGAGTTCATCGCTACCGCCGTTAAAGGCTGGTTGGCACAGATCGGAGTGCAGACGCTTTACATAACACCAGGCAGCCCGTGGGAGAACGGCTATTGTGAATCGTTCAACGGCAGATCACGTGACGAGTTGCTTAATGGCGAAATCTTCTACAGCCTTGCCGAAGCCCAAATCCTGATCGAAGCATGGCGGCGGCATTACAATACTGTCAGACCACATAGCTCGCTTGGTTATCGCCCACCCGCACCACAGACCGTCCCTTGGCCAGTGCCGTCCTCCGGTTCCGCTTCGCTCCACCTACGGTCAACACTGGCCAAGGAGGCAATCATGCACTAACAATCAAACCGGACCACTCAATGGGGGCCGGTCACCATCTGGTAACCTATTTAGGTTAGAACTGGTTCTATACCAAAGTTCGTGTTCGCCTTATCTTCAAATCATGAAAGCATCGCAAAGTGTAGGGTGCTGACAACATCATTCTAGGAACAAGCCACATGCCTGATCCGCCAAATCATGCAGCTGCCGTGTCAAATAAACTGTCGAATGCACCAGAATTTGATGCACTTGCCTTAGATCGCGAACATGTATGGCACCATCTAACACAACATCAAATGTTCGATACCATTGACCCGCTCATTATCGCCGAAGGGCGAAATATGACAGTCGTCGACATAAAGGGACGTGAATATCTCGATGGCACGTCCGGAGGTGTCTGGTCGGTAAATGTCGGTTACGGTCGAGAAAGCGTGGCGAAAGCGGTCGCCGACCAGTTGGTCAAAATGTGTTATTTTGCGGGTACCGCTGGCACTGTTCCAGGGGCGATTTATGCCGACAAGCTAATTGAGAAAATGCCTGGTTTGAACAGGGTTTATTATTCGAATTCCGGCTCTGAGGCGAATGAAAAGGGCTACAAGATGGTCCGCCAACTCGCCCATATCGAGGGTGATGGCTCAAAGTACAAAATCATTTACCGCAACCGCGATTACCATGGAACAACTCTCGGAGCACTGAGCTCGACCGGCCAGCATCAACGCCGGGCACAATATGGCCCATTCGTTGACGGTTTTGTCGAATTCGCCAATTGCTGCTGTTATCGATGTCCTTTTGGAAAAACCTACGGCGAATGTAATATAGAATGCGCTTATGACCTTGAAACGACTATTCTAAATGAGGGTCCGGAAAATGTTGCCTCGGTAGTTCTGGAGCCTATTACCGCAGGTGGTGGCGTTATCGTTCCAGTTCCTGAATATTTTCCTATTATTCAAAACATCTGCCAGAAATATGATGTTCTGTTACATATCGACGAAGTCGTATGCGGATTTGGCCGAACTGGCGAATGGTTCGGATATCAGCATTTTGGAGCGGCGCCGGATATTGTCACAATGGCAAAAGGAGTGGCCAGCGGCTATGCTGCAATTTCGCTGACGGTAACGACCGAAGATTTGTTTGACCGCTTCAAATCGGATCCAAAAGAACGGCTTTCCTATTTTCGCGATATCAGCACATTTGGCGGCTGCGCCGGTGGGCCCGCAGCAGCCATCGAGTGCCTGCGGATTGTCGAGGAAGAGAAACTGGTCGACAATGCGAGAGAAATGGGAAGCTATTTGCTCAGTAAATTGTCTGAGCTGGCCCAAAAACACCATGTGATCGGTGATGTACGTGGCCTTGGTTTGCTGACGGGCGTGGAACTTGTCGCCGACCGTGACACCAAGAAACCTGTCCATGAATCCTATGTTGCAAGCATTCTCAGCCATTGTTCGGCGCAAGGCGTTCTGATTGGTCGAACCAATCGCAGCTTCAATGATCTAAACAATACCCTTTGCATCACACCGGCATTGGTGACGGGGCGAAGCGAAATCGACTTGATTGTAGACGCAATCGATGTTGCGATCACCCAAGTTCCGTTGGCGTAAACCTCGAAAGCCGCATCAGGGACGCAAGTCTCACTATATATGGCCGACAATGAGCACCAAGCAGATAAAATATTATAATAAGTCAGTGAGATCCAACTTGTACGTCATTTCAGTGCTTCTTCATTAGCGACATGAAAAAATGAAAATGGTTTAGCCAGAGACAGTCGGCAGAATGCAAAAGCAAACCGCAATCCATAGAGCCTCGTTAGCTGCAGCACAATAATAGGATATTTAGTGATGAAGATGACAACTGAAGAAGCCTTTGTGAAGGTATTGCAAATGCACGGCATCGAGCATGCCTTTGGCATTATCGGATCGGCGATGATGCCGATTTCACACATATTTCCTGATGCAGGGATAACGTTTTGGGACTGCGCCCACGAGAATAATGCTGGAATGATGGCTGACGGGTTTACACGCGCTACCGGCAAAATGTCGATGATGGTTGCCCAAAACGGGCCGGGTATTACAAATTTTGTGACCGCCGTAAAGACCGCATATTGGAATCACTCGCCACTGCTGTTGGTAACGCCACAAGCAGCCAATAAGACAATCGGCCTAGGCGGCTTTCAAGAAATCGAACAATTAAAGTTGTTCGAAGATATGGTCTGCTATCAAGAGGAAGTGCGCGATCCGTCGAGGATCGCCGAAGTTCTCAACCGAGTCATCTCAAAGGCATGGCGAGGATCAGCGCCAGCACAGATCAACGTGCCAAGAGATTTTTGGACTCATGTCATCGACATCGAACTGCCGCAGGTTGTCAAATTCGAACGGCCCAGTGGCGGTGAAGATGCGATCGCTCAAGCGGCGAAACTGCTATCTGAAGCGAAGTTTCCGGTTATACTGAATGGAGCAGGAGTTGTACTTGGCGACGCCGTCGACGCATCTGCACGTCTCGCAGAAAAGCTCTGTGCTCCCGTATGCTGCAACTATCAGCATAACGACGCATTCCCCGGAAGCCATCCTCTATCGGCAGGTCCACTTGGATATAACGGTTCAAAAGCTGCGATGGAGCTGATTTCGAAGGCCGATGTCGTGCTGGCGTTGGGCACACGGCTCAATCCATTTTCAACGCTTCCCGCGTATGGTTTCGACTACTGGCCTAGCTCTGCCAAACTTGTGCAAGTTGACATAAATGCGGATCGTATTGGCCTGACCAAAGCAGTTACTGTAGCCATACAAGGCGACGCCAAAAAAGTCGCTGACGCATTGGCATCTCAAGTAATTTCCTCACTCTCTTCGGACGAACGCGAGCAGCGCGAGGCTCTGATCCACCGCGTTAAATCGTCGTGGCTCCAAATGCTAACTTCACTTGATCATGAAGATGACGATCCGGGTACGGACTGGAACGAACGCGCACGCGACCGTGAACCTAACAAAATGTCTCCCCGCATGGCATGGAGAGCAATCCAGCTTGCATTGCCCAAAGACGCGATTATTTCATCTGACATCGGCAATAACTGTGCGATCGGCAATGCCTATCCGATGTTTGAGGCGACCCGCAAGTATCTTTCACCAGGTCTTTTTGGACCATGCGGTTATGGCTTTCCTGCTATCCTTGGCGCTAAAATCGGCCAGCCGGATGTCCCGGTGATCGGCTTCGCCGGTGACGGCGCTTTCGGCATTTCTATGAACGAAATGACAGCATGTGGCCGCGACGATTGGCCGGCTATCACCATGGTTATTTTTCGTAACTATCAATGGGGGGCTGAAAAACGGAACACAACCCTATGGTTCGAAGACAATTTCGTCGGTACGGAACTCGATCTCGATGTTAATTATGCGAAGATTGCGCAAGCCTGTGGCGTGCGTGGCGTTCAGGTTATGGCGATGCAAGAGTTAACCGACGCGCTCCACACGGCGATTGATCTGCAAATGAATAGGCGCGAAACCACATTCATTGAAGTTTTACTCAATCAGGAACTCGGTGAACCCTTCAGGCGCGACGCGATGAAAAAACCAGTCGTTGTTGCGGGAATAAGTCGCGCCGACATGATTTCCCAATAGCGCCTCGGTTGATTTGGCAAATATTGTGGCTCTATTTGACAACATATTTGCCGTTGCACGCGCCGTGAACAACCGGATCGTGTTTTCAGAAGGTCACGATCCGCGTGTCGTCAAAGCCGCCATAATGGCAATACGCGATGGATTAGCCATGCCCATTCTCATTGGTCAGCGGAGTCGCATTCTGCGCGAGATCAAAATTCACGGTGCGTTCTCATCGTGCATAACTATTGTCGATCCGGGGGACACAGGGACCAACAACTTTTATGCCGAGGCCTATTCCAAATTACCGCAGTACGAGGGCATAGCCCTCGCAACGGCCAAACGCGCTGTTGCCGATCCCTTAATCCTTGCCGCTCTAATGGTACGTCTAGGTAAGGCAGAAGGAACCATCAGCGGAGCGGTGGCAACCACAGCTGATACTATTCGCGCAGCGATCCAGATTATCGGCCCGGGCCCAGAAGTCGCATGCGTATCGAGCTTTTTTCTGATGTTGCTGGATCAACCGCATCACCCAAAACAAGGTATCATGTGCTTTGCAGATTGCGGTTTAATTGTCGAACCATCAGTAAGCGAACTTGCACAAATTGCGGTTTCTACCGCTGAAAGTTTCCAAGTGCTTACCGGTGAAACACCGCGTATCGCCATGCTATCGTTCTCAACCAACGGAAGTGCTCGGCATGAACGGGCAAGGCGGATGATCGAAGCAACAGCGCTGGTGCAATCAATAAAGCCGGACCTGTTAATCGATGGCGAGATACAATTTGACGCAGCTATCATACCAGATGTTGCAGCTGCTAAATCACCCGGATCGCCTTTACACGGAAATGCTAATATTTTTGTGTTTCCTAGTCTTGAAGCTGCCAACATTGGATATAAAATTGCTCAGCGAGTCGGCGGCGTAACCGCCATAGGGCCAGTGGTGCAAGGTCTTGCAAAGCCCGCAAACGACCTGTCACGCGGCTGCAGCATTCAGGACATCTACCAAATGATTGCGGTCACATGTGCGCAAGCCAACCGCGGCAAAATGTGTCGAGCATTAGAGTAATGCTGACCAAAACTTCTGCCAAGTTCCGTTTAACTTCTCGGCTGCGCAATTCTACAGTCATTGGCAGAGTGCAAAAATGCTATCGCGGCACTGTGATTTGCGCTCTCGGCGGGATTGCAGCTTATGGGCTCAGCGAACAATATAATGCTCCTGTCATGCTCATGGCGCTTTTGATCGGGCTGGCTGTCCATTTCTTGAGTGAAGACGATCGGATTGCGTGCGGGGTCGAATGGGTTGCGAAAAGTCTATTGCGCATCGGCATTGCCCTTTTAGGCCTGCGCATATCTGTTGGAGATATTTTTACAGTTGGGGTTAACGCCTTGGTACTTGTGGTCATTGCAATGATCGTCACTTTTATTGTTGGTGCAATGCTTGGCCGTGCAATGGGATTGACAGGCGCCTATAGTCGTCTCAGCGCAGGCGCAGTAGCGGTTTGTGGCGTATCAGCGGCGATAGCCATATCAGCTGTGTTGCCGAAACGCAGTGGTGGTGACAAAGAACTTGCGTTGGTAATCATAAGCGTGACCACGCTGAGTACAATAGCCATGATCCTTTATCCCGTTCTTACATCCATGCTCAACATGAACAATCATGCTACCGGAATATTCATTGGTGGGTCGATCCATGATGTCGCGCAGGTGGTCGGCGCAGGTTATTCAATATCTGGGGAAGCTGGAGATACTGCCACCTATATCAAGCTTATGCGAGTAGCCCTGCTCCTTCCGATTGTGCTTTTGATCGGTGCGGCAAGCCGTGGTGCCGCTGCATCGACCGACCGACAAGCAGTCCTTCCCGGGTTCTTGATAGCCTTCATGATTTTAGCAACGATCAACAGTATTGGATGGACAAACGCGGCGATTGACGAAATTGGTGGTCACCTATCCCTCGCCTTTCTGGTCATGTCGATATTCGCAATTGGCGTAAGATCGTACCTTCGCGAAGTTTTCAAAGTTGGCTTCAAGCCATTTATGCTCGTTCTTGCCGAGACGATAGTGATGGCGGCAGTTGTGCTTGGAGGACTGCTCCTACTGGGCCGTTAGCTAGTCCGCTTCTATGATGGAAATGTAACCGGAGAAAAAATTTCCCTGGGCAAATGGATGGCACCTAATTTCTCTTCAGAGCGAGGCATTCTGGAGGTAGTCCGAGCAATCACTAACGGATCGGGCAAATGATGCCGGTCACTACGCCAGCTGGAAATTTGTTGAATGCCAGAGCCGTTGCGGTATCCCCCGGAACAATCGGCACAAAAGGTGCGCAGAATCCGCTAAAGAAGCAAAGCAGCGGATCTTAGAAACAGTTTGCCTAGGACAATTACCTCCCAAGCCGCGCGCGTTGATTTCAGTTAGAACAACGAATTCGCAATTTTCGCAATTAGGCGGACGCCCGCTTTTATTTTGTCCTCGGGTATTACCGAATAGCCCAAACGAAATGAATTATATGGGGGTGAATGCGCAAGATAATGGACATCTCCCGTTTCGATGAAGACGCCCTCCTCCATGCAGCGGATCGCTAACTCGCGCATATCAAATCTAGCTGGACCCGTGACCCAGAATGATGAGCCTCCACGGCTTGGAGCTACAGTCCAATCTGGTAAATACTCGGCTAGTGCTTCTGACAAGAGATTCCATTTTCTTTTGTTGGAGGTCACAAGGTTGCGCAATAGGCTTTCATGATATCCGCGGGAAAGAAAAAATGCGGCCGCACGTTGGTTGTTTGCTGCAGGATGACGCATCATGAGCCTTCGCAGCGCGCGCGCCTCTCGGATAAATGGTTCCGGTCCCACGAGGTAGCCAAGACGAAGCCCCGGCGCCAAGGTCTTTGAAAGACTGCCAATATAGATAACGCGCCCATCAACATCATCAGACTTTAAAGCTGGTAGCGGAGACTCGGAAAAGCTAATTTCAGCTTCGTAGTCATCTTCCAGCACGATCAGGTCATACTTTATTGCCAATTCCAAAAGTTTCTGTCGACGCTCCCTTGTTAAAGTAACCGTCGTTGGAGACTGATGGCTAGGTGTTACATACAGCACGTCGCAGTCGCCAATCGACGGCCCCAACAGAAGGCCTTGATCATCTATCGGCAATGGCCTGATATTGTCGGTGAAGCAGCGAGCAATGTTGCGCACATCAGGGTATCCTGGATCTTCCATCCCGAAGCACTTCTTCTTGTTAAGTAGCAAGTTTAAGGCGATAAAGAGAGCATTTTGCGCACCAAGTGTCACAAGTATCTGAGAATCCTTGGCCCAAAGTCCTCGCCTCGGCAACAAATTGGTCCGAATTTGCTCAACTAGCATCATATCGTCACGGTCAAAACAATCCTGCGTCCATGCTGCTATTTCATGGATGCCGACTGCGTCACGCCAACACTCCCGCCAGTGACGCACCGGAAACAGGGCAGGATCCAATTGACCATAGACGAAGCAAAATTCGAATTCGCGCCAGTTTAGGGGCTTTACGATATTGCGGCCGTCGCTGGCGTGGGTTAAAAGACGCCGTGTCCAGTCTAATGCTAGATGAAACTTCGCTTTAGCAGAAATTTCGTGTTTGTTTAAAGCCGTTTTATGGTCACCGACGTTTTCGATCACATAAAAGCCTCGGCGTTCATGCGATACAAGCAGCCCTTCATCCTGCAGCGAAGAATATGCAAAGGCGACGGTGTTTCTGCTAATGCCTAATTTTCTAGCAAGCCGCCGACTGGAAGGCATCAAGCTGTTGGGTGCAATTCGTCCATCACATATCGCGGCTGAAATCTGATCTCTCAACTGATGTCGCAGTCCACGTCTTGCGCCCCGAACCAAGGTAAATAAGAAATCCATCCAAACTCCTTAGGCATGATTAACGGCTCTTTCCAGGAAGGCTCTATGGGTTGCCAACACCATGCCTCCTATTCAGACTTGGCAGGCCACCGCCAGCTCAATCTGGATTTACTCATCGCTACTTTGCAACGCAGCGCGATAATGCTTCAGACCAAGGCTCAGACTGAGGACGCCAAGTGGCGTAATGACGCCACATACCAAAGCCAAAGAGTATTTGAGCGATGCATCGTCGCGGAAATAATAATCCGTCAACACCGCGACTAAGGATGGGCCAAGCGTATATGCAGCAAGCACTCCTACTAACATAAATAGCGCGGTTAACTGAGCCCGCATGCGATTAGGCGCAACAATCTGCAGGATAGCGGGAGCCATTCCCTGAGGAACAGACAAGAAGAATATGGCGCCGCACAGAAGCGCTATAGTTAGATACAGATTACCCACAAGCGGAGCCAAAATTACAAAGGGTATCATAAAAAACCCAGCCCAGACCGAAACTCGCATTTCAGCATCCTCATAGCCACGATCTCTTAGCCATGATGTTAGATAAGATGCAGAAATGGGACCCGCTGAGCCGAAAAAAATGAGTATAATACCGAAGATAGTCCCAGCATCCGCGATATCGAGAGAATAATTTCTCCGCAAAAGTTCTGGAACCCAAGTCATATAAGCCGTTATGACAAGTCCAAAGCAAATTCCGAAACCGAGAAAATGTGCGCCCAATAATCTCTTATGGTGCCTAACAAACTTCATCACTTCTGAACACGGAATTTGTGCGTCAGGAACAGGGGCGCCGCTCTCATCACTGGCCAGATTTTGCCGCTGCGGCTCCTTTAGTGTCTGCAAGAGCAGCAACAACGGCACACCAAGCGCACCAACAACGAAAAACGTCATCTGCCAGGGCTTGGTCGCCCCTACCAAAGGCAAATCGAACGTCTCGATACCACTAGACAAGCGGATAACAACGCTTCCAGCGAGCACGGCGAGACCCGCCCCAATATACAGACCGACCGCATATACGCTAACAGCGCGGGCGACACGTTTTCGGGAGAATGAATCTGCAATCATCGACAGTGCGGCAGGGGTGATAGTCGCTTCCCCAATGCCGACCCCAATCCGCGTCAACAGAAGTATCCAGAATGTGCTCGCCAATCCTGCTACTGCTGTCATCAGGCTCCACAGGAAAACCCCGGCAGCGATCAACCTCTTGCGGTTCGTGCGATCCGCCAACCGAGCAATGGGTAAGCCGAGAACCGTATAAAAGACCGCAAAAGCAAAGCCGCTCAGCAAGCTAACTTGCGTATCATTGACATCAAAAGTTTGTTTAATAGGCTCGATCAGCAGAGTAATGATCTGCCGATCGATAAAGGCCACCATATAGGCGAACATCAAAACGCCAACAGTATACCAGCTCGAGGCGCCATCAAGTGAGGGTGCCGGTGGCGCTGCCGGCGCCTCTTTTGATTTGCCCTTCATGCTGGCGCAGCTTGAACGAGAGCGGGCTCATCCAAACTAATATTTGCCACATTGACCTTGTATAAGTCACGAGCTTGCTCGAGCGAGACCCGCCCATCAGCAACATCATCGATGATTGCTTGCGGGTTCCGATCTAGCGGGTTCCCATACCCGCCGCTCCCGGTCGTCCAGAGCAGTAGTCGATCACCCGGATGCATGGCAAAGGATCCTTTCGACGCGATCGGTTCGGGCTCACTGCCTGCATTCTGAAACTGGGTCTTGCAGAAAGGGGCTGATAGACCGCTTGCCAATCCCCATGGAGCAAATTTGTGGCGGTCACGGCGCATCGTTACCGAGGCTTCTCCGCGAAGCCATTCCATCTCGACATGATATCCTAGGCCTCCGCGCCAACGTCCACCGCCGCCACTATCCTGCCAAAGCTCTACCCGATGAAAGATTACCGGCAATTCGGCTTCGCTGACTTCGATCGGAAGATGATACACATTCGATGCATCATGGTCTGTTACATCAATCCCATCCTTACCGTTCCGAGCGCCCATGCCACCCATCCATGGCCCACCAAGGGTTGCAACTATTCGTTTCCCTGACTTTTCATCCACTGTGCCAAAATGGATCAAGGAGCTCTGGCCGCAGTTTGCGCCGGTCATTTGATCTGGGATCGCCTTACCCATGACGCCCATAACGACATCCACTAGGCGCCGAAGCGATACAGATCGCGCATTAATAGGTGCGGGGAATATTGGATTTACGAGGCTTCCAATCGGCAAATGAACTGTTACAGGGCGATAACAACCTTCATTGTTGGGGGCCGAATCCGACGTCAAAGTTCGGACAGCATAATAGACTGTCGAAATCGCAGAATAAGGCACATTGTTGATTGCAGTCCTTGCCTGATCAGCCGTTCCCGTAAAATCGAAATGGATCGCATCTCCTGTCACTTCCATGGCCACAGCGATCTTCAGTGGCTTTGCATCAGGTGTAGATCCATCGTCGTCCAGATAATCACAAAATTCATATCGCCCCGGCTTTATTTTCGCGATTTCGGCGCGGGTGAGGCGTTCCGCATAGTCCATGAGTTCAGACATACCCGTTTCAACTAGCTCCAAGCCCCACGATTCTACCAGCGCTTGAAAGCGCGACAAGCCTGTCCGGCACGAAGCAAGTTGAGCGCCAATATCACCACGCACATTAGCTGGGGTGCGGCTGTTTGCCATCATGATGGCAAGCACTTCGTCATTCATGACTCCGCCGCTCGCCATACGCAGCATCGGCAGACGCAGACCTTCCGCAAAATGATCATGCACTTTGACAGCTGTGCTACCAGGCACAGATCCACCTATATCCTGATGGTGTGTGAGAGTTAAAACATAGCCCACAAGGCGTCCGCCGACAAATGCCGGAGCCCCAACGGCAATATCCGGAAGATGGGTACCCCCAGCATAGGGATCGTTCATGATGTACACGTCTCCCTCTTGCGCTACGCCCTCGGGATAGGCTTTAGCCAATCTATGTCCAATCTCCGTCAATACTCCCAGATGAATGGGAATCGCCACAGCCTGAGCGACCGTCATCCCTTTGCGATTGAAGATTGAGGAAGTCGCATCGAGTGATTCGCTTATAATGGTAGAATGCGAACAATTCAGCAGAGTGACCTGCATCTCTTGAACAATGCCATCCAAGCGACCTTTCAGAACTTCAAGAGAGACAGGATCCATGATACGTTCCTTAGGAATGAAACGGTCGGACGCGCGCGCCAAACCAAATAGTACTTGCAATTGCCAAATGCTAATTTCTATAGTTCTATTATGCAAGTTATTAAGGTGAAAAAAATGGTCTCAATTTTTCCAGCGCCGCAAGTTAAGGCTAACACAAGCGAAACGAGGCAATTATTTATTCGCTGGCTCGAAGTGCAGGAGGAGGAATTTCCGTTGGCTGATGACGCCGACAGCTCATGGACCGCGCGGTTTTGCGCATATATGGAGGCGAACGTTCATCCGGACGTTGTTGTTCATGGCGTGCCACTAAAAAGCCCAGGTCGTTCTGGTTGGCTTGATTTTCTTATCTCGGTCGGACGCGCTTTCCCGGATGGCCAAACGACTTACGAAGCGATCACCGTCGACGGCAACATAGCCTCTGCCTTCTGGACTTACCGCGCAACCCAAAAAGGAGACTTTGGTGCCATCGCCCAGACAGACAAAGATTTAATTATAACGGGGGCCATGTTTGATCGATTCGAAAACGGGCTACTCGTCGAACATTGGGCTGCCATAGACAAACTTAGCTGGTTAAAACAACTGGGCGCGTTGCCTCAGGATGTCGATTTATGAGAAGTCCAGACCGCCGACGATGTAGTTTTCGAAGTGGTCGAGGTTCGGTCGCAAAATTGAACAAAATTTACGTCCCATCCCCGGACCCTTCGGCAAAGTGTGTTAATGCAAAGGCAGTATCTAGCCTATATTGTTAGATAAGCGTGGAAGCCGCAGCTCATCTAATCCGCGATTAAGCAGAGCCTCAATCCAAATCCATGGTAAGGCGCTTGGGCCATGGGATTGGCGTCATCCCGGACAACTGGTGATGGCGCCTATCAACGGATCTGGCAAAAAGTTGTTTAGTCTTTTGCTCGAGAACGTCATCGGAAAAGATGACTGTGATCGACCGAAAAAATATTAGCGTTAACGATGCTGCAATTACAAAACAGATCCGAACCTAAATCATTGCCGCTCGGGCACCGATGGTGACCATCGGGGCCAAGTTGGAAAAAATCAAACCTCGAAAATCAACGGTTACCATGGTCGATAAGTCAGATTACCTTGATCTTTCCAAGCCAGATAATATTGCGCTGGCACTTCCACGCTTTCTGGAATGCCTAGCTCAATAGCAGCCCGAATTGGCCAGTTTGGGTCGCGCAAAAGAGCCCGACCGAGCATAACCATGTCGGCCTTTCCCTGCTTGATGATCAAATTCGCCTGGTGCGCCTCAGTTATTAATCCAACGGCGGCAGTGCAGATGCCCGCTCCCATGCCTATCGCTACTGCCCCTGGAACTTGATAGCCGGGGTAAATGGGTATCTGGGCAACGGGAACGGCTCGCTCTTCTGCCGTGGGCAGCTCCAGATTCTTTTTTGTAAGGTGGGCCATGAGCGCAACCGTCGTCGAGCTGGTACCACCCGAACTGACATCTATGAGGTCAACACCTTCTGATTTGAGCCGTTTTGCCAGCTTGATACTGTCTTCTGTCGACCAGCCGTTTGATATCCAGTCTGTGTGGGATAAACGAAAAATGAGAGGCTTACGATCCGGCCAGCGGCTGCGAATCGACCGCGCAACATGGCAAGCAAGTCGCACTCGATTATCGAACGTACCTCCGAAGTCATCTGACCTCTTATTGGACAGCGGACTGCAAAAACTGTGTAATAAATAACCGTGTGCAGCATGGACTTCGATGACTTGGAAACCGCATGCATCCGCCCGCGCTGCTGCCGCAGCAAAGAGTTCGATGACTTCTTCGATATCATTTTGATCCATCGGCTGGGGGATTGCTCCTCCAGCTTCAAAAGGTAGAGGGCTGGGACCAATGACAGGCCAACCCCCATCCTCCGCTGCCACGGATTCGACTGCCTGCATGCCAGTCGGGCCGAAAGAAGGGGAGTAGCTACCTTTGCGTCCTGCATGACCCAGTTGTATTCCTGGCACCGCCCCTGACTTTGAGATGAAATCTGCAATCCTTGATAATCCCGGAATATGATCGTCATGCCAAATACCCAGATCGCGTTCGGTTATGCGTCCTTGCGGCGCGATTGCCGTCGCTTCTAACATGACCAAGCCGGCTCCACCGATTGCGCGGGCTCCCAAATGAACCAGATGCCAATCTGTTGCATAGCCATCGGTGGATGATGTTTGAACCATTGGGCTGACACCAATACGGTTACGCAAGGTGATCCCTCGCAAAGTTAAATGGTCGAATAGTCCAGGCATATTTATAATCCTGCTTTGGATAGTGCCTTTGCTTTGAGTGGAAGTTAATAACGATGTCTTGCTAAAGCCAGTTCGTCTTCTTGAAGCACAATGCCGTGGTTGCGCTGGGCCGCATTTATCGATACTTTTTCGTCGAGAACATCGTCTCGAACATGCTTTGGGTCGCGGTCCATTGGCGGCCCATATCCTCCAGATCCTGTGGTAAAAATTTCAAAACGATCACCATGCTGCAGCTTCTTACGGCACTTTGCTGGAATGGGCTCACGCTCGTTGTCGCCGCTATAAAGCCAACCGCTGCATAAGGGGGCATTATGACCACCCATTACGCCCCATGGCGCAAATTTATATCGTTCTCGGCGAAACTGAGCAGTCGCATCGCCGCCACGCCATTCGATTATGGAATGGTATCCGAGACCGCCACGCCAACGACCGGGGCCGCCGGAATCTGTCCATAATTCTACGCGCCGAAATAGCACGGGAAGATTGGCTTCTGCTACCTCGATAGGAATTGGAGATCCGTTTGTACATCCATGTTCAGTCACATCTATTCCATCTTTGTTGGACCGAGCACCCATGCCTCCTGCATAAGGACCACCTACATTCCCCATCAAACGGCGAGCGCCTGCTTCATCTAGGCCAGATATATGAATCATAGTGTATTGCCCGCTATGTGCCGCAGTCATTTGATCGGGGAGTGCTTTGGCCAACGCTCCCAGAACAACATCCTCAATACGCTTGATTGCTATGCCGCGAGCAGCAACCGGCGCCGGGTAGCTACTGTTGACAATAGTGCCTTCTGGCAGATGATAGGTTATCGGTCGATAAGCTCCTTCATTATTCGGGATGTTGTCGCCGGTTAGCGTTCTCACTGCGTAATAGATGACCGCTAATGTCGACGATGTCACATTGTTAATTGCGCTTCGGACCTGAGGCGCAGATCCTGAAAAGTCGAAGTGAATGGTATCGCCGCTGACTTCAATGGTGAGAGCAATCCTTACCGGTTGGGCCTCGGGCGAGATGCCGTCATCGTCAAGCCAGTCCTCAAATTCATATCGTCCATCCTCGATCTGGGCAATTTCGCGACGGGTAAGTGTTTCAGCATAATTCAGGAGCGCTTCGATAGATTCACTGACGGTGTCAGCATCAAATTTGTCGTATATAGCTGCGAACCGTTTTTCCCCAGTTCGGCAGGAGGCAATCTGGGCTTCAAGATCGCCGTGAAGAGCCCTTGGCGTGCGGCTGTTAGCCAGCATTACATCCATGAGTGCTTCATTGACGATGCCACTCTGAGCTAGCTGGACGAGTGGCAGCCGCAGTCCTTCGGCATGGATGTCGACCGCTTCAACATTCACGCTGCCAGGCGCCATGCCCCCAACGTCTTGATGATGTGTCATTGTTGCGCAATATCCGACTAGCGTCTGTCCGGAGAAAACCGGTGTGGCGATCGCAAAATCGGGCATATGCGTGCCGCCTGAATAGGGATCATTGCAGAGATATACGTCACCGGGTCTTGCATCAGCAGCAGGGAATTTAGCTGCGAAACGTCGGCCGAGTTCGGTCAACACTCCAAGGTGGACAGGCACTGCAGTTGCTTGACCTATGGTCCGGCCGCCCTGATCAAAAATTGCAGCAGTTGCGTCGCGGCCTTCGGTGATCATCGGCGAATGAGACGCAAGGATTAACGCAATCTGCATCTCTTCCGTGACGGCGTCCAGCAGGCCTCGAACGATTTCGATCGTAATCGGATCAGCTGCTGGGAGGGATGAAATATTACCCATAGATTTCAGCTCTCCGCATGAACTTGGATGATCATGTTTCCATATGGATCAACGCGCGCGACATGTCCGGGATAGATCACCGTTGTCGTGTCCGATTGGTCCACAATGGCTGGTCCCTTAATAGTGTCGCCCGGTCTCAAATCTTTCCGCGAGTGGACATTCACTGTTTCGAAGCCTCGCTCCATAGAGAAGCAGGCTTTACGGCTGCCGAGCACTACCTGCTTTTCAATCGGTTTTGCTAAAGCAGCGTCCGCCGCAAAGACGTGCGTCCCCTCCGGCATTTTACGACGTACGACCCGTAGGAATGCGAACTCAACTTCATCATCGCGATTTGCATGATTATATGTTCGTTCGTGCGCTTCGTGAAAGCGGGCCTCTGCTTCTGGAATGCTCGCTTCTGTTATGGGTCCCGCAATAAGAACCTGCAATTCGTGAGATTGACCTACGTACCGCATGTCAGCCCAGAATTCGACGTCGGAATCAGCAGCATTTACACCGTCCTTCGCCATTTTGGCACAACATTTTGTATCAAGGCGGGATAATGTGTCTGCGAATGCGTCATATGAAATTTCGCTCAGCTTAGCATCGAAACTTGCCAAAGATTCGTGCTGGAGAGGAGCGAGCATGAGCCCCATCGCAGAAAGAACACCTGGTGACGGTGGAACGAGAATGGTCTGTATATGGGATTCCTCGGCAACGCGGCCGGCGTGGACCGGTCCAGCACCTCCACAGGGGACCATTGCAAATTCCCTAGGATCGTATCCGCGCTTTATCGACACAAGACGGAGTGTCTGGGCCATGTTGGAATTTACTATCCGGTGCATGCCTAGAGCCGCCTCGATCGGATCGAGGCCAAGTGGTGTTGCGATTAGGTCTTTGATGGCCTTAAGGCCTCGCTCAACGTCCAGATCGATCCCGCCGGAGAAGGTCTCCGGGTTTAGGTAGCCCAACGCGAAACTGGCATCCGTTACCGTCGGTTCAGCACCGCCACGCCCGTAGCATACAGGGCCTGGCCGTGCCCCTGCACTGCGCGGACCAACTTTTAGCGCTCCGCCCTGATCGATATAGCCTATGCTGCTTCCGCCAGCGCCGATCGTGCGAACATCCACCATGGGGATATGAAGAGGGTAGTCTTCGAAGGCGCCATCCATTGTAATGATAGGCCGACCATCTCGTATCAACGCTACATCGGCGCTCGTGCCGCCCATGTCGAGACTGATACAGGAGTTGTAGCCGGCGCGTCTGCCGGCTTCTGCTGCTCCGATTACACCAGCGGCGAGCCCGGAGAGAACCGTGCCGATTGGTCGTTCTATCACCGCTTCAGCACCAGCAATCCCGCCGTTGGACTGCATCACCTGCAAGGGCGCAGGAACACCCACAGAATCCAGGTTGCTAAGAAGATCCTCAAGATAAGTGGCGACTACTGGCTTTACGTAAGCGTCAAACCCGGCGACCACCAAGCGACGATATTCACGGCGACGCGGCAACACGTCACTGGAAATTGTTACCGGGATATGGGGATAGACCTCCTTCAGGATCTCACGTGTTCTTTGTTCGTGGGCGGCATTGGCATAGGAATGGAGATAGCAGACTACCAGCGCTTCGACTTTGTGATCTTCGACCAGCATTCGCGCGACCTCGCGAACATGATCTTCATCTAAAGGTATGACTACCTCGCCATGAACATCCATGCGCTCACGAATTTCCAAGGTTCTGCGACGCGGAGCTAAAAACAATGGTTCGATCGGGTCCATTTGCAGATCATACATTTTGGGGCGCCATCCCGTTCCAATATAAAGAACGTCGCGACATCCGTCGGTCATCAAAAATCCCAACCGCGCGCCCGATTGTGTGATGATTGCATTGGTGGCCACTGTGGTCCCGTGCACTACCCGGTGCACATCTTTCGCAGCATCGGGACCAAATTGCGCGACAGCTTCAGATACGCCGCGAATGAAACCTTCGCCAAAATTGGGAGGGGTTGAAGGTACCTTGTGAACGACGCGCCGTCCTGTTTCTTCTTCGAAAACAAATATGTCAGTGAAAGTTCCACCGACATCTACACCAATTGTGAGCATGACCTGTCCTTCAACTTGTTGTGGTCGACGACCTGACCGAGAAATAGTACAATCCGGGCGGCAAAAAATTCCAGAGGATAACGATGAGCCTCATCAGTCCTTGTAGGGGGCGAGGCCTGATGGGGATGCATCAGACTGTAGCGGTGAGAGCATCGGTGTGAGGACTATCGGGCATATATGTATGATCAGACATAATGCGCCCTTCGCTATCAAACTTGAAGAACACCGCAAAGGGCCACCCCCGCTGCGAGCCATCCTTGGCAACCATTTCAACGTCGCCCTCCACTGCGACCGCATCGCCCTGAGCGACAATATTACGGAAAGTTAGCGTGCGGCGTTCATATTGTCTTTCAATATCAATTTCGACGGCTCGCCAGCGATCCTTGCCTTCACTGCCCTGCACGACCGACTTTCCCTGCAACACGGCCAATACTTCGACCACATCTGCATAGCATTCATCCACCATCGTTGCGGCCGATCCACCCGGCTTACTCCAGGATTTGGCCCACTTCTGGATGCAAGCGACGTTTCGTTCTTCCTTCTGCTGCTGGGACAATGTCATGCGAGTTCCTCTCCTTTTTCGGCTTCGGCAGGCACTTGCAACTGCGCGAGAATTGTTTCGGCATTGCTGACTGCATACCCACCTGGTTCTTCAATATTAAGATGTGTGATTAGTCTATTTTTTGCGACCAGTGAGAATCTTTGGCAACGATATCCAATACCAAATCTGGTGCAATCCATTTCCAGGCCAATAGTTGCAAAAAATTCGGCGTGGTTATCTGCTAGCATCATGATTCTGCCATTTACAGAACAATGCTGTTCCCACGCTTGCATTACATGCGCATCATTAGGAGACACACATAGAATAGAATCGATGCCCGCCGCACGAAAGCATTCTATATTCTTAAGATAGGACGGCACATGTTGATAGGTGCTTTTTGGGGTGAACGCACCGGGCACAGAGAAAAGTACTACGGATCGATCATTGAACAATTTGTCGACAGTGATGGTGTTTGGACCTGTAGGACCCATGACCCGAAACGTCCCGTCCGGAATATAATCTCCAACTTTAATGACCATGAATCCTCCAACTTTTATAGAATATACTATTGATTAGGTAGCTCTCTCGTTTGCGCGCTCATGGCTTGCGCGAAATGGCCGTAGCGCCAGCGTGATGAACAGCAGAGCAAAAATCATGGAAACGCTGGAAACCAACGCGATCGAATAACGCAGCGCGCCCTGATCCTCGAAGACGTAGTCTGTCACGACCGCATACGCAGTCGGGCCGATGCCGATGACAATGAAGTTCGCCACAAACAGGTATATGGCGATGACCTGCGCCCGGTATTGATTTGGTGTAATCAGTTGAATGATCACCGGCGACAGCGACTGCGTGCTTGCAATCGCAAAAGTGGCCAATCCCAGGAAGGCGACAGCTCCCCAGCCGTTCGGCATGAAGCACATCGTGGCAATGAGAGGTCCGATAGGTAAAAACGCATAGAATGAGAGACGTACCGGCGCGTCGATCATCCCTCGTTTGCTTAAGCGGTCAGACAACCAACCACCGATCCAGGCTCCCGTTCCTCCCAGGACCAACAGGCAAACGCCGTAGGCATATCCTGCCTGTGCGATAGGCCAATCATAGGTTCGTCTGAGGAACTCAGGGCCCCAGCCAAGCAACCCAATCGAAGCGATGCCAGCGAAGGTGAACGCCATGAAAACCAGAGACAGGGTTCGCAGGTTTGTTTTCAGAAATACGCCCAGTCCCTCGGGTGGGACATGCAACTGAGTGGGCATTCGCGGCGACAAAAGCTCTCGGCGCGCAGGCTCTTTTACTGACAGGCGGAATATCAGGGCAATGAGCAGGCCAGGAGCGCCGACCACCAGAAATACGATTTGCCACGGACGAACTTCTCCAATCAACGGAACGACCACGCTTTCGGTGCCGATCAACAAGCTAACAACCGTGCTGCCGACCAACATCGCAATTCCGCTACCCAAATAGAGGCCCATTGTATAAACGGCCATGCCGCGCCCCAATTCTTCGGGTGGGAAATAGTCCGCGATCATCGAATATGCAGAAGGCGACAGCGCTGCTTCGCCAATACCGACCCCTGTCCGCGCAAAGAACAATTGCCAAAAATTCTGCGCAATGCCGCAAGCTAACGTGGCAACGCTCCAAAAGGCGAGTCCAATGGCAATGATATTGCGCCGGTTTGATCGGTCAGCCAACCGGGCAATCGGCAATCCTGCAATTGTAAACATAAGGGCAAAGGCAAATCCAATCAGCAAACTTACTTGTGTGTCAGACAGTTCGAGATCGCGTTGGATGGGCTCAATAAGAAGCGTAAGCACCTGTCGATCGATCAGGGAGACAATGTAGAGGACCATCAACGCAATCACGACAAACCAAGCATAGCCGGTCGCCGCCTGATAGGTTGGAGCGTCAGCTTCAAACGCTTCGAGAGATGACGAACTCTCACGCTTCATGCGTCGGGATGCTGGTCTCTCAACTGGATTCATCTTCAGCCCCTCGCAAATTTTTTGTTACTTGCACAAGAATACTTTAACCTGAACTTGACTAGCGTCAACGACGGCGCAGTTCCAGCATTCATTCCGGTGCGTTCGAATAGCGCTGTATAAAATCTGTTCAGGATATCCGGTTCAGATAGCACCCAAATGCAAAGGGCTCACACTGGAGCCCTTTGATATTTCATCTCACTTGCTATCAAGCCTTACCACTTGCGACTTATGCTAACGCCAAAGGTGCGCGGCTGGCCGTAAACGATAACCCCCCAGCCCGCGATCTGCGGATCTGTGAGCGTATCCATAACGAGGGCTGTACCAAAGATATTCTTTACAAAAGCTGCAATGGTGAAGTCATTTGAGCTATTATCCAAACTCACGCGTGCATTCATTGTACCGTTAGCTGGAACCTGTAAATTGTTCACAATTTCTTTATAATGCTTATCCGACCAATTATAATCGGCATGAAAACGAAGCAGGCGATTTTCACTAACCGGGACACTATAATTGACGGACGTACTTAACGAAAATTTTGGAGCGTTTGGAAGTATGCGGGCTGCATTTCCGAACGCCCCACCAAAGTTGGTGCCCGGATCATTATTTTTGGTATCGAGCCAACCCACACTAAACGACGTATCGAAATTAGCAGAGGGACTAAACCGGATGTCTGCTTCTGCTCCCTTGATCGAAGCAGCCTTCAGGTTCGTCAGAAAATTAAGGGGCGTGCCAAATACCGGGTCTGGCCGAGGCGTCGCAGCCTGGAGCCCCACATAATCATATGTGAAAGCCGCTAGATTCAGGGTGACGCGCCGTGATAGAAATTCGGATTTAAGCCCGACTTCTTTTGCGGTAACAATTTCTGGCAAAAATGGACGATATAGTAGTGCGTTGGTTACCAGTCCCCCATTAAAGCCGCCGCCCTTATACCCACGTGATAGACTAGCGTAGAGCATCACATCGCTGGACGGCTTGTACTCAACTGCGGCTCTTCCCGCATAATCTGTAGATTTGAGTTTGCACGTCAATCCAAGCTGCGGCGCTGGACATGCCGAGACCTGCACGCCTGGCTTCGAAAAGGTTGGCGCATAAAGAAATCTGACATCACTTTCAAATGAGATATTTTCACGAATTCCGCGCAACCCACCAGACAGGGTTAAGGTGTCCGTCAAATCTACGTCGAGCTGCGCAAATATTGAATAAGCTTTGCGATTTTGCTTGTAGGTAAGGGTCGGTCGAAATCCCAGATAGTCCTCGGTGTAAAAATCACGATGGGGGTCTTCCTCGACTATATCGCCCGCAGCCGATCCGCCGACAATCCATCGCAAAGGGCCATCGTCATCTGATGTGAGGCGAAGATCCTGAGACCAGGATACGACGTCGCTACCGAAGACAAGATCTAGGAATAGCTTGGGATTGGCATCAGATTCTTTGGGCTGATATCTTTTAGCATGTTGATATGCCGATATTGATGTCAAAGTGCCTAGCGAGAAGTCCTTCTCTACTGTCAGCACTGCACCCCAAACATCATTACGCAAAATTGCAGCATCGTTGATCGGCGTATCCCGTCGATTAGTATAATCGCCCGCATAGGGGTTATTATCAGCATCGCTATACTGCAAAATGTCAACACAGGTGGCCGGCTGGGTTCCTCCTTGCCCTGCGTTAAGCAAACCGTTGCGGAAGGCCGAACAGTATTTATCCGCTGGGGGCGTCTTCCCAGTTGCACCACGGTTCCAAAATCCTATATGCTGGAAACGCTGCGGCTGAGAACGATCACGGCTCCCAAACACTTTCAGCAGCACCGACAAATCACTGCTAGGCGTGAACAAAAGTTGGCCTCGCACTGCGATAGTATCCACCTCACCCAGATCCGCGCCGGTCAGGTTATTTGTAACGGCACCTTTAAGCTGCTGGGCCGCGAATACGCTCACACGACCCGATATATTTCCGCCGATAGGTCCACCCACAGCGCCGTCGAACTCAAAGCGCTGATAGCTTCCATAATCAAGACGAGCGGAGGCATTGAAGGTATCTGTGGGCCTTTTCGAGAAATATGATACCGCGCCGCCGTTCGTATTGCGTCCGAAAAGGGCACCCTGAGGTCCACGCAACACTTCGATGCGGTCGGTATCAAAGAACTGCGGCCCCATCGTTACCATCGAGGTTTGGAACACATCGTCGATGAATAGGCCCACGCTTGGTGTATCGCTAGCCTGAAAGCTATTCATACCGACACCCCGGATTGTGAAGATGGGCATGGAGTTTCCCCATGCATATTTTATATTCACATTTGGCGTAAGTTGAGCCAGTTGGGTCACATCTATTACGCCGAGGGTCTTGAGACTTTCTGCAGAGAACGCGCTGATCGCCATGCTGACGTCTTGCACGCGTTCAGATCTTCGTTGCGCCGTCACAATGATGTCTTCAGGCATATATGCTTCTGGCCCTGCAACCGCAGCACTCTTCTGCTCCTGATCTTCTTGCGCGTTCGCAGACGTCGATATAAAGCAAGTTGCCAATATGATAGCTGATGTGGACGCTATATTTACAGAAATATTCGATTTTAATGAATTTATTTTAGACATTTCCCTCTCCCCGAGCGTTTTTATCTAGACGCCTCCCTCTCTTATTGAAGGCATTTTTCTGCGTGCTAACTGATCTCACGATAAACTAATTAGTCAGTATCTTTATGCAAGTTGACGAAATATAAGGCGAACACGAACTTTGGTATAGAACCAGTTCTAACCTAAATAGGTTACCAGATGGCAGGTGAGCGTCCGGCCAGTGGATTTAAAGGGTCCCCGTGTCCATCGTCAGATAATTTGGCACTGATGGCTGCGTAAATTAGCGGAGCTTTGGCCTCATCAGTTGGGTTGATATTAGGCGGCGAGCTTGCGGTGATGCAAGCACCGCTGCAGCCCCTGCTAGCCAGCCGGGCTATGGCCGGCATTTAGACCGAGATGGTGACGGCCGGTGCTGCGAATGAAACCCAGCTAACCGAACGTCCAGAATAATATGTAAGAAGGAACTGTGGGTCCCATCAGCCAGAATAAGGGGGTGCCACCCCGGTTAGATCACGCAATTCAAAAAATTTCGTGCGAAGGTAGCCCGTGACAATCACGCAGCGCTCGGCCCTACCCGGGGGGCTAAATCACACCACCGTGGCAATTATTCTGTTTTGAGTCGCTTCGAACCTACCGCAGGGCCAACCAGCCCCGAGTCTTAGCAATTCCATCCCGATACCGGTACCGATACCAATGCCAATTCGGCGCATGACGAGCCCACAGCAATCCCATCGGTGCTTGCTATGTGCTTGCTGAAAAATATGTCTGATCAGAAATAAGGCTAATACAGAGCCTAAGATATTGAAAGAAATGGTCGGGGAGACAGGATTCGAACCTGCGACCCTCTGGTCCCAAACCAGATGCGCTACCAGGCTGCGCTACTCCCCGACATGGGATCACTGGTATAACAATGTCCTCGCCGCTGGCTGCCTGCCATCTTCGCGATGCGAAGGTGGTGGGCCCGGAGGGACTCGAACCCCCGACCTAGCCGTTATGAGCGGCCAGCTCTAACCAACTGAGCTACAGGCCCTAACCGGCTCGCCAACTACCTGCGGGCCGATAGCCGAACTTTGGCAGAATAGGCAAGCCTTTATCTTACCTAAATGACGTAATTTGGCTGGTAGATTTGATTTCGGCCCCAATCCTTGCGCGGACACCCATATTTCGTAAATCTTGGATGTCTTGCTTAAGCCTGACGCAAAGCCGCTCATGTGGCTTGGAAGCGGAGCAAACGACAATCGCTAACAGCAACCGGGAGGACCATCGTTCTACAACAGACATGCGCGTTAAAATTACCAAATGTGTCGGCGAACGCCTTTGTTATCCGTCTCACGCAATGTTCAGCGCTTCCTGCTGGGATATTCGCGTAATTTTGCGGCGGCAGCCTGTTGTCAGCAACACGAAAGCATCAATTTTGGTCCATCACACTATGGGACAATTGCAATCCGCTATAATTATATTATAAGCACGGGTCATAATAGAGACGGAAATTACAAAATTATGGCCAATACGAACCTTGACGCGATAGATATGAAGCTTTTGGCAGAATTGCAGGCGAATGGTCGCATTACCAATGTGGAACTCGCGACAAAGGTAGGTTTGACGGCGCCGCCATGCCTTCGTCGCATGCGCGCGCTTGAACAATCCGGCACAATCAAATCTTACCATGCCGACGTGGACGCAGGTGCTCTGGGCTATACCATCACTGTGTTCGCGATGGTCAGCCTCAAAAGTCAGGCCGAGGAGGATTTGAAGGCATTTGAAGAGCATGTCAGGGCGCTGCCCGATGTGCGCGAATGCCATATGCTCAACGGTGAAATTGATTTTATCTTGAAGATTGTCGCCCGCGATCTGCAGTCATTTCAAGAATTTCTGACATCAAAACTGACGTCAGCGCCAAATGTCAGCAGCGTCAAAACATCACTAACGATCCGCACCGCTAAAGACCAGCCCGGCGTTCCTATTCCGCAGGCATAAAAAAGGGCCCGATTGCGCAGGCCCTTTTTTTGTTGTTGTTTTATAGTTCAGGTCGCGGGGGCAGCGGAAACAGCTGCAGCGGCAGGCTTAGACAATTGGTCGATATACATGTTCCAATATTCGGCAATTGCCTTGCGGTTGGGGTTATTGATCATCGCAAAATCAGCCTTCGCGCCGGTATAATCGCCCAACATTGCTTTGGACATTGCGAGACGAAAGCGCGTGCGATCGGTCTGGTCGCCGCCATCCTTGTCGAGAACGGCTCCCTTACTCAACGCCGATTCATACAAATCCTTGGCGGTCTTGTAATCCTTGTGGGAGAAAAACGAGTCTGCAGTGAGCGATGACAGCATCGGTTTCGGGCTAGCTTTTGCAGGGGCTATTGTGCCAGGCAATGTGCGTTTGTCCTCCGCAAGCCGGGCTTTGGCTTCGTTGTAACGCTCGTTGAAGGTCACGTTATTGCGCGAAATAACGCCCTTATCGAAACCTTCGTCAAGAACCGACACCGCTTCTGCGGGGTAACGGACACCAATATAGCTCAAACTATCAAGATAGGCCGCATATTCCTGTTGGAAGCGCAAGCCATTGGTGGCGCGCATCAAGCGCATTATATCAAGGGACTCTTCAGGGTTAAAATCACGCGACCGGTCAAAAAATGCCAGCGCATCATGCCAATAATCAGGGTTATTTTCTGTCATCACCAATTCCTTGTAGAAATTGGAAGCGGCAGCATAATTCTTCATTTTCGCGGAGAGATTTGCGGCACGAACAACATAGGCCTTGCTTACGGCTCCAGCTGCCTTGCTCGACTCAATAGCCTTACCAATCCACGCAATTGCATCGGCATCTTTATTCTGTTGCGACATTGCGTTCGAGACCAGATACTCAATATTATTGGCACGGTAACCGATGTTGTACGCTTCAATCATGTACTTTTCAGCGTCAGCGAACCTTTTGCCATCATAGGCGATTGCGCCCTTTCTGAAGGTATATTCCTTCTTCAAATCGACTGGCGTAGTTGCCGATCCGATCAGCAGGTCAATGCCCTGCTCCTGAAAAGCCAAATCTTTCAACGGCGCGCCGATGTTGATTGCAAGAATGCCTGCTTCATACCGGTCATCGTCATTGCCGATCGCTGCAACAACCGTCGAAAACGCGGCCTTGGCGGCGACGGCATCCTTGGTTTTGTTAAGCATGTTCGCCACTGGCATATATGCCGCGATAAACGGCTTGGAATAATTCCGCTTCGGCGCAGCAGGCGCTACTTCCTTACCCTTTTTTTCCTTTTTAGGCTTTTCATCGGACTGCGCAAACGCCGCTGGTGCGGCGGATACTGCGACCAAGGAAAGGGCTAAGACAAATTTTGAAACCAGTTTCATATTACTCTCCGCAATAGTATTTTTGGCCGTGGCCGCTTAATGGATCGGTTTATAGAACCTTGCCAACGTCTGTGCAATTGTCATAGCGCCACTGCATGAATTCCCGTTGAACGAAATGGAACAAAAAACAAGTGGCTGATCGCACCGCAGTGATAATTGGAGCCAGAGGCGGTATCGGCGCGGCTTTGGCGGATGCATTAGACCTTGGTTCGAGCTACGCGAACGTAATTCGTCTGCACCGAGAGAGCGATCTCCCCTTCAATATCCTTGATGAGGCTAGCATTGCAACGGCCGCCGCGTCCTTGGCGGACACCCGCCCACCTGTTCAATTGGTGATCGTCGCCACGGGACTGTTACATTCAGCCGGCAAAGGGCCCGAAAAAAGTCTGCGTGAACTGGGTCCCGACTGGATGATGCAAAACTATCGCGTCAACGCCATCGGGCCTGCGCTTGTGGCCAAACATTTTTTGCCGATAATGACCAAACAAGGCCCAATCTGTTTTGCCGCCTTGTCGGCACGGGTAGGCAGTATTTCAGACAATAGCTTGGGCGGATGGCACAGCTATCGCGCGTCGAAATCGGCGCTCAACATGCTTATCCGTAACATCGCCATCGAGTGGCAGCGCAAAAACCCGCAGTCAGTCATCGTTGGCCTACATCCAGGCACTGTCGAGACCGCCCTCAGCGCCCCATTCAAGGGCAATCCAGCCCATCAACGCTTCACCCCCGCCCGCGCAGCCGAAAACTTGCTCGGCGTGCTGCAGCAGCTTAAACCAGAGCAAAGCGGACAAATTTTTGCTTATGATGGCACCCCCATCGCGCCCTGACGGCTGCCATGGCGTGAATCTGTGGATAAGCTGGTGAAAACACAGCCAATGCAGCAGTCGCGTGTAGTTATTTGGACGATAGGCGTGTAGTGTAAATCTACCCAAAAAATATAAGGATTTTCGCGCTGTGAGCGACGACATAGTAACAATGGACCCATCCGACATTTCACCAGTCGACATTGTCGACGAAATGAAGTCGAGCTATCTCGATTATGCGATGTCGGTCATTGTGTCTCGGGCCCTGCCCGACGTCCGCGATGGTTTAAAACCAGTCCACCGCCGCATCTTGTTCGCCAGCCAAGAAGGCGGCTTTGTTGCAGGTCGTCCGTACCGTAAATCAGCAAAGATCGTCGGCGACGTCATGGGTAACTATCACCCGCACGGAGATAGCGCGATTTACGACGCACTAGCCCGCATGACCCAAGACTGGTCCATGCGCGTGCCACTGATCGATGGTCAGGGAAATTTTGGGTCGATGGATCCCGATCCACCAGCTTCCATGCGCTAC
>Ga0114973_10000514_pt1 | contig 29292 bp, 28 predicted proteins | sample M_140807_MF_Meta_FD_87025 | JGI IMG/M metagenome (GOLD analysis project Ga0114973, IMG submission 87025) | Freshwater microbial communities from Lake Montjoie, Canada to study carbon cycling - M_140807_MF_MetaG | ecosystem: Environmental > Aquatic > Freshwater > Lake | place: Lake Montjoie...
ATAATTTTCAAAATTGCTTTTGCATCATCTGCGCCCGTTACGGCAACGCTCATTGACGACACCATGGTGCTTGCAGCCGACACTACATTCATTCCCGCACCCTCGAGCGCAGTTTTCAGTTCGAACACTGTGGTTGATTCGCACGTTACACGCCATGAATCGCCGTCATCAGCAACATCTTCTGCACCGTGGTCTAAGGCAACGAGCATTACGTCGTCTTCACTGATGTTCTTTTCAATTTGCACGATGCCTTTTCGTGAAAACTGCCAAGCCACTGCACCGGGTTCAGCCAACGCGCCACCCGATTTGCTGAATGCCATGCGCACGTCTGCTGCGGTGCGATTTCGATTATTCGTCAGCGCATCGACCAACATGGCTACTCCACCTGGTGCATAACCCTCGTACGTCACGGATTCAAATGCTGCTCCGGTTTGTTCTCCAAGACCACGCTTTACAGCACGATCAATTGCGTCGTTTGTCATGTGAGCTGCTTTGGCTTTTTGAATAATGGTTCGCAGCGTTGCATTGCTCGATGGATCTCCGCCGCCTTCACGCGTGGCAACTTCAAGTTGACGCGACATCTTCGCAAAAATCTTTCCGCGTGCAGCATCGATAGCGCCCTTCTTGCGCTTGATGGTTGCCCATTTGGAGTGACCGGACATCTCTATACCTCCTGAAGTAAACCTGTGAACAAAGAATGAATGCGCATATCGCTTGTGAGCTCGGGATGAAATGATGCAACCATCACTGAACCCTGTCGCGCGAGGACAACGTCTTGACCATGTCGAGCCAAAACCGTTACGCCATCGCCACATCGTGCAATCTGTGGCGCACGAATGAAAACTGCGTGGAAATCATCGACAAATCCGTCAACGGCAATATCGGTTTCGAAACTATCGATTTGACGACCGTATGCATTGCGCTTCACATCAATATCGATGGCCCCAAAACTCTTTTGATCCGATCGGCCATCAAGCACACCCTGTGCAAGCAAGATCATTCCGGCACACGTACCAAACACTGGCATCCCCTGTTTCAGCCGTGCATCAATAGATTCGAATAATCCCGAAGTCACCAGCAAATGCGACATCGTGGTGGACTCACCGCCAGGCATAACTAACGCGTCGACCAATTCCAATTCTGCTGGTGTTCGAACTTGAACTGTTTCGAACCCAAGTTCGCGCAAAACATGTTGATGAGCTTCGAAAGCGCCCTGCAATGCAAGAACGCCAACTACGCGAGACAAGTGGTGCTGCTTTACCAGCCGCGGTCGGCGTAGCGCTCGTTGATCTTGTCCATTCCGATACCGGTCATCGGCGCGCCAAGATTGCGACTTACTTTTGCCAACACATGAGCATCGCGGAAGTGCGCAGTTGCCTGAACAATTGCTTTCGCGCGTGGCGACGGATCATCGCTCTTGAAAATGCCTGACCCTACGAACACCGCTTCTGCGCCAAGCTGCATTGCCAATGCCGCGTCTGCAGGTGTGGCTATTCCACCAGCACAAAAGATCGGTACCTGCAACTTGCCCGTCTCTGCAATTTCTTGCACAAGTGGCAATGGTGCACCAAGCTTCTTTGCCCAATCAAACAACTCTGCAGAATCGGCCTGCGTAATGCGGCGAATGTCGCCAAAAATACTGCGCAAGTGACGAACTGCTTCGACAACGTTTCCCGTTCCTGCTTCACCTTTAGAACGGATGAGCGCAGCGCCTTCGCTAATGCGACGAAGGGCCTCACCGAGATTTGTTGCACCGCACACAAACGGAGATGTGAATGCGAATTTGTCGATGTGGTGCGTTTCGTCGGCCGGTGTGAGCACTTCAGACTCGTCAATAAAGTCGACGCCGAGTGCTTCAAGAATCTGTGCTTCAACGAAGTGACCAATGCGAGCTTTTGCCATGACTGGAATAGTGACAACAGCTTTGATGCCCTCAATCATTTCTGGATCACTCATGCGAGCAACTCCGCCATCGCGACGGATGTCGGCTGGAACTCTCTCGAGTGCCATAACCGCAGTTGCGCCAGCATCTTCGGCGATCTTTGCCTGCTCTGGGTTGACTACGTCCATAATGACGCCGCCCTTGAGCATTTCAGCCAAGCCACGATTTACCCTCATTGGCCCAGAAGCCGAATTGCCCTTGCTAGTAGTCATAGCAATAAGCGTACCGACCAGCCTTGCGTGACCCATAAGCCAACTCGGGGAAATCCCGATCGCGAATTACGGGAATTTGACCTCGTCTTGCGTCATGCCAGGAGAAACCACTGCGGTTTTACCTGCACGTGCAACTTCAACAAATGTCTGGCCGGGCGTCAACTTAATTACGCCTCCAGCAGAATCCTTCAGCTCAAATGGCTTCAAGCGATCGGTGCGTGTCCAAGTGCCTTCGTACATCACACCATTGGTGAAGACGTATGCCTTCCCCGAACCAAGAGTCTTTGAAATTGGGCTGTATGAGTTGGTGTACTCCACTTCAAGAACAATCACGTTAGGAACCGACAAAGCAACATCGGCAGTGTCAACAACTGGTGTGCCGTCTTGCGTGCGTGCCCACTCTTTTGTAGTTGCATCCCAATCCCATTGCGCTTTGACGCCGTCCATCGACACCTTCAGACCAATGGCCTCTTTAGATGTTGAAGCATTTGCATCGCTCACGGTGCGATACGCAAACTGAGTTGACGGAGCTGATGAACCTGCAGGAGCAAGCGTCCATAGCTTCGTGGTTTCTGCGAACAAGTTGTGTGGAGCTTTGTAATCTTCGCTGCGCTTGAATCCACCATCAGTATTTACTTTTAAGTAACTGAGATCGGTGAGATCTGATTTAGCAATCGCTGCGGACACCTTGCTGTTCCCACCGCTCCATACGAACAATGGCTTGTTCAGCGAACCGAGCAAGTTGATGTCTTGGAAGCGACCACTGCGAATTGGTCCAACTGGATCTGAACCCAAACTTTGGAACACCGCGGCATAGCGAGTGAGTTTTTCAACATTCTCTTCAAAAATAATGTCAGCCTGATTGATTCCTGCCTGAGGACGGGCGCCTGGATGGTTGTCGATCTTGACCACCATTGCGGGACGTGTGGCTGTTGTCGGATCTTCTAGAGGAGTTCCAAGTAGTGGGTTAACCGGAACATCACTTGCCACATCGGTGGTTGGAACCGAGTCGGTTGATGCTGTGGATGACCCGCTTGATCCTCCACATGCAGACAGCGCTACGACTGCTGCAATGACCAGTGAACGGGAACCAAAAACAGTTATTCGACGATTCATGATTTACATCTCCCTGAGCAAAGCAATTCGCTCGGATAGAGGCGGGTGGGTATTAAAAAGTTTATGCCACATACCTAACCTGCCCGCGTCTTTCACGCCCGACAACGGTTGTTCAATCCACATATGAGCGGTAGCCATGCTGGCCGAATGTGTTTCGGTGTTATCTGCCTGAAGTTTTTCTAATGCCGAGATCAGTCCTGGCGGGTATCTCGTCATGCGCACAGCCGAAACATCGGCAAGTGTTTCACGGCGTCGGCTGACAGCGGCCTGCATTGCACGCGCAATAATTGGCGATACCAGTAATAGTACGAAACCAATAATGGCCAGCGGATTGCCTCGATCATTTCGGTCTCCGCTGCGGCTCACTCGCCCACCGTTCCACCACATCATGCGCAATGTCATGTCGGTGATCAGTGCAATTGTTCCGACCAAGGTGACCGCCAAAGTGGAAACGAGGATGTCGTAGTTCTTAATGTGCGACAACTCGTGAGCAACAACGCCTTCAAGTTCTACGCGATTCATCTGATTGAGCAACCCCGTGGTGATGGCAATTGCGGCGTTCTTCGGGTTGCGTCCTGTAGCAAACGCATTCGGAGCATCGTCATGAATGATGTACACCTGCGGCTTTGGAAGTCCGCCCGCGATGCATAGCCCTTCGACAAGGTTGTGCAAGCGTCGGTACTCGTTGACGTCTGCTGGAACAGCGCGGCTAACAGCAAGCGCAATTTTGTCTGACTTCCAATACGACGTCACTGCCATTACCGCAGAAATAACGAGTGCGATAATGGTGCCGGTAACGCCATTACCGATGAGAGTTCCAACTGCGAAGCCAACCAAGACGAGTACGAGAACAAAACCCAACATCAAGAAAAATGTTCGACGTTTATTTGATGCGATGAGGTCATTCATAGTTAGAACTTCACTTCCGGAACAACACGTGCGGCGTCTTCTGCTTCAAAAAAATCTCTTGCCGAAAAACCGAACATGCCCGCGAGTAACACGGTGGGAAATTTTTGAATTGCTGTATTAAACGTAGAAACTGCGTCTCCGTAGAATTGCCGCGCATAGGCAATGCGACTTTCGGTATTGGAAAGTTCTTCTTGCAACGAAACAAACCCAAGGTTTGCCTTCAAGTCTGGATACGACTCCGACAATGCAAATAATTGGCGCAGTGCACCAGTCATCGCGTTATCGGCAGAAGCCTGAGCGTGCGGGTTTGCCGATGCGGCCAAGCCCGAGTTGCGTGCAGCAATAACGGCTTCAAGCGCCGTTTTTTCATGGGCTGCGTACCCCTTCACCGTCTCGACGAGGTTGGGGATGAGATCTAGACGACGCTTCAGCTGCACGTCAATTTGGCTCCAAGCGTTGTCCACTTCATTGCGTCGACGAATCAGCGAGTTATACGTAGCGCCAACGACAAGGGCAAGAAATACGAGGACGAGAACTACTACCAATGTTGTGCTCATGTTTGCAGTCTACGGCACCAGTCCAAGACGCAGAGATCAGGTGATCAATGGGTGTTCTGGCGTCCATTCAGAAATTTCGGACGACGCAACACTCTGTCTTCAAACATTGCAACAAATCGGTTCGGAGCAATTTCGAGTAGACGCTGTGCCTCATCGTTGAGCAGCTTGTTGTAAATCTCAACATACGACTCTGCCAATCGCTGCATCGAAAAATCCTGTGCACGGGCATGCCCGCCTGCCACAAGATGTTCACGGATCGTTGCGTTTGTTGTAGCCACGTTCAATGCCTCGGCAAGCGCCACAGGGTTCCCCGGTTCTACAAGCAATGCATTCTTTTCATGTGTCGCCACGTTGTTGTATCCACTGATGTTGCTTGCTACAAGCGTTGCACCAGCAGCCATTGCTTCAAGTAACACAATGCCAAACGATTCACCACGCAATGACGGCGCGCAAAATGCCGAACAGCGCGCCAGCCTGTCGAGTTTGTCTTCTTCGGTTATTCGACCAAGCCAATTAATGCGCTCATCTGCGCCATAGGTATTTTGCAGATCATCGATACCCGCCCCGTCGGAGGCAATCCACAGCTTCACATTTTTTGGCAGGTGCGCCATTGCCTGCAACAAAATCTCTAAACCTTTGCGCGGCTCGTAGCGACCACAAAAGAAAATGGTTGGAGAGGTTTCGCGTGGGGTTGATGGTCGCATGTAACGCTGAACTTCGATGCCGTTGAACAACACGGTGTACTCGCCATCCAAATATCTGCTCGCAAGTTCTTTTGCTGATTCACTGACTGCCACACGCACGGTTAAATGCTCTGCAGCCCAGCGCGCGGTTTTGTTCAACACCCGATACGACGTGGAGTCCCCTGCTGCATGAAACGTGCCAACTGTTGGTGCAAGCTTTAACAGCAGCGCTGTCACCGTTGGGCCAGGGACAATTGGTTCGTGCAAGTGGATGACATCGAATGCTTCGTCATTTAACGCGCGAATGGTACGCATGGCTGCAGATGGGTCCGGTGCAAGTGGTGCAACCGAACCATTGGCGGCCGTCGGCAGACTGTTGCCAAGTGGTGTAACAAATGGTTCGGGCGGCGGACCATCACATGGAGCAAGGACACGAACTTCGTGACCGATTCGGCGCAATTCGCGAGCCAGTCCAAGCACCTGTGCCTGCACGCCACCGGGAACCGAAACGCTGTACGGGCTCACCATGGCAATGCGCAACATGTTCACGGCATATACGGTAGGCCCGTACAAGGAGCATTCAAGCCATGATCACGTTCTCGCCATCCACCTACACACTTCCCGCGATTTCTCTTGTTGCATCGCCAACTAAACGCCAAGCCATCTTGGACATCGCAGTCGATGCAGAGCGTCGCGGCTTTGCGGGCATAGCGTGCCCAAGTTTGGGCGGAACGCTTGGTTTATGTGTGTCCCTTGCGCATGCAACATCGACCATTCCGTTTTGGACATCGATTCAACCGATGTATTACAGCCACCCGGTTGAACTAGGAAACACCGCAGCGCATATTCATGAGGTTTCTGGTGGACGATTTGGTCTTGGCATTGGAGTGAGTCATGGTCCAGTGGTGCAACGACTGGGAGTTGCTACGGGAAAACCACTTTCGGATATTGCCAACTACGTCCAGGCGATGCGCGCTAACGAACGGTTTTCCGGACAACTTCCTCAGATTTTTCTGGCAACACTGCGCGACAAAATGCTTGCGCTTTCCACCGAGGTGTCGCAAGGAGCAATTTGGGCAAATGCTTCACTGCGCGACGTCAGCCGACAGGTTGCATCCATTCCAGAAGCGCTTCGCGGTCAGTTCTTCATGTCCAACATGGTGCCAACAGTGGTCAGTGAAGATCTCGATGCTGCGTTTGCCATCCATCGCAAAACACTGACGGGATATGTATCGCTCCCCAACTATCGCAACTACTGGCGAGTGGCTGGCTACGACAAAGAAATGGACAACATCGAATCGATCATCGCCAACACTCCAAAAGAGTCGCTTGCTGAACAATTGCAACAGGCCATGACCGATGAATGGCTACGCGATTGCACCATTTCGGGAAATGCATCTCAGGTGCGGGAACAATTTGCCGCATGGGCGAATGCAGGTGTTCTCCCGATTGCCGTGATGTCGTCCACTAGCGGCGGACAAGCAAAAGCTGTTGCAGAGTTGTTTGCTGCGTTTGAAAGTTAACGAACACCAAGTTCTGTCAACAATGATTCAACAAGCGTCTTAATCTGATCGCGAATTGGACGCACTGCATCAACACCTTGGCCAGCTGGGTCGTCAAGTGGCCAATCCACATAGCGCTTGCCAGGAATGTACGGGCAGGTGTCTCCACAACCCATGGTGACAACGACATCAACTTCGTGAAGCATTTCCATCGACCACTTCTGCGGCACATAGTCGGCGATATCGATTCCCAATTCGTTCATTGCTTCAACCGCTGAAGGATTCACCTTCGACGCAGGCTCGGACCCACCAGAAAGCACACGAACTTTGTCGCCGGCAATCGAGCGCATGAACCCTGCGCCCATTTGACTACGGCCCGCGTTATGCGTACACAAGAACAACACGCCGGGAATTCGTGATTCGCTCACGCTGCACTCTCTTCGAATACGAAGCGAATGATTCCGAAACCAATAACCGCACCAACGAGTTGCATGACTATGAACATAGGTGCCGACTCTGGGGCGATACCAGCAAACGTGTTACTGAGAGTGCGAGCAACGGTTACTGCCGGATTTGCAATTGATGTTGACGATGTAAAGAAATATGCGCCAGTAATCCATGCGGCAACGGTGAACGGAACCAAGTTGGCACGCTTGGCGCGAATGGTTCCGTAAATCACCACAAGCAATCCAACAGAGGCAACAACCTCAGAAATCCAAATGTTTGACCCGGTACGAACTTTTTCCGACAAGTTAATTGCATCCAGATCGAACATCACATTGGCAATGACTGCACCGATGCAACCACCGATTGTTTGAGCAACCGCATACAAGGCTGTGTCTTTCCAAGTTCCCTCTCCAAGCAACGTGCCCACAATGCCAACGATTGGGTTAAACGATGCTCCCGAAACTGGGGCAAAAATCAGAATCAACGCAACGAGAGCGCCACCTGTAGCAACCGCATTACACAACAACTGCAAAGCAATATCTTGCGTCAATCGCTCGGCCATGATGCCCGAACCAATAACAGCAATGATCAATAAGCCAGTGCCCAGTGCTTCTGCACTTAAACGACGCATCATGAACAGCACGCCGATCCTTCAACTCCATCTACTTTGATAAAAAATGATGGCGAGTCTGCCAACACGGTATAAAACTCCCACGGCGCATCATCCGGAGATTGCACCCACACTTTGTCCTGCTTGGCATAACAACACACCGTGTCCTTTTCGATCTTTTCTACAAGCCCAAGATTTTCGAATCGCTCAATTGATTGGTCGACCTGTGTTGAATCTTCAAGTTCAACCCCGAGATGATTCAGGTGGTGGAACTCGCTTATGTCATCAGCAGCGCGTTCAATGAGCACCAATTTGAGCGGTGGCTCGGCGATGGCAAAGTTCGCATATCCTTCGCGCACCTTTGCTGGCTTGGCATTGAACATCTTTGAGTAAAACTCAATTGCATCGTTCAAATTGCTGACGTTTAAAGCCAACTGCACTCGTGACACGGTTTACCTCTTTCGTTTGTTATATTGACAACCATCAATATAACAAAGACACCTCAGCGGAAGCGATTTACTGCAACTCCCATAGATTGCTGTGGCCCCGTTTCAGACGCTGCTCTCACTTCGACACAGGCTGCGGGACTTGCACAGGGGTTTGCCGCACTAGCCGACCCCGTTCGCCTCAAGTTGTTTAGCTTGATCGCTGCATCTCCGAACACCGAGACATGTGCATGCAATTTGGTGAAGCCAACCGGAAGATCACAACCAACCGTGAGTCACCACCTCAAAGTTCTTCGCGAAGCCGGATTACTGCTGAGCGAAAAGCGTGGAACGTGGGTGTGGTATCGCGTAAATCACGAGCGCTTAAACGAACTGCGCACATTGCTCGCTTAAGAATTAAAACCTGGGTCGCTCGGCCAGTTTGGTTGGAATAAGTGCCACTGCTCTGGCGCACGACGAATGAGACCCTCTATTTCAATCATCAGTAGTTGTGTAATGCGCGCAACATCTTCACGCAAGCCACCTTGCCGTTCAACTGGAATTGGCGGTCGAACCACCGTGTGGTGCCCATCGGACTTGCGAGTGAAATACGTTGCCAGTGGCAACAGTGCAGCACCGGTGCGTAACGCAAAAAAAGCCGGCCCAGCAGGAACGGTTGTGCGCTCGCCAAAGAATTCAACTTCCACTCCAGAACGAACACCATCGCGTGGAATATCGCGATCGCACAACAAGGAAACAACCTGATTATCTTTTAATGCTGCACTCACCCGTAGCCCAGCGTTGTCGTCGAGCGGAATGACGTTCACCCCAACCTTGCTGCGCATGTCACGAAACCACTCAAACAGCTCGTCGTTATCTAAGCGTTCAACAACTGCGGTAAGCCCGTAACCCTGATCAACAAGCCAACGACCAGCCCATTCCCATCCACCTAAATGCGGAAGGCCAAGCACAACACCTTTGCCATCTGCAATGCCTTTTTCAATATGTTCGAAACCGTCGACGGTGTGGCCGGCCTGAATTTGCTTCTTGGACAATGCGCCTAACCGAAACGTCTCCAAGTAGTAACGCGTGTAACTCTGGAAGGATTCCTGCACAGCCTGACGTAACGCGAATCCACGAAGCGAAGGATTTACTCGCTGTAAATGTCGTTCAATCATTTCCCTTTTATCGCGAAAACCCAATGCAAGCGGCGCACCGAGTGCGAGCGAAGTACCCAGTGCAAGCGGAGCAGGAGTCAGTTTCGCAAATAACGAAGCAGCCCGATACCCAGCAAGTGTTAACGCGTCAAAGCCGGTGTCGCGCGGATCGGCCATAGCGCAGGTTTACTGCAGGCGACGACGACGTTGAAAACGCGCGCGGTAGTCATCGCGGCGAGCTCTGCGCGACGCGCGACGCGAACGACGAATTGCTTGCTTCTCTGCTGTCACCGGAGCAACTGCAGCTTGCTTCCACACTTTGGCAAAGCGTTGCACTGCAGTCATCACCACGAGCACCAACATGACAACCATGACCCACTTCAACAGCGAATCGAACAACAGACCAAAGCACAACAAGATGATGCGCTCTGCACGTTCCATGAGTCCGCCTTTGGCGTACAGCCCAAGCGACTCTGCCTTTGCGCGCTCGTAAGAAATGATGAGCGATGCGCCAAGAATGGCGAACGGAACGATGGAAAACTGCGGAGTATCGGAGCTGGCATAGAACCACGCAACTCCGCCGAACAAGAACGAGTCACTCACGCGATCGACTACGGAGTCGAAGAACGCTCCCCGCTGGCTGGCGGAATTAGATGCCTTTGCAAGTGCTCCATCAAGCAAGTCTGGAAGCGCAGAACAAATAACGAGTAGCAAACCAAGTTGCATCTTGCCTGCGCCAATTGCCACCGCTGATGCAGCCGCCACACACAACCCAAGCAGCGTGAAGTGGTCCGGCGAAAGCCCAGTGCGACGGAGAGACTCTCCTACTGGTCGAACGTAACGTTCGATTTGGGTTTTGAACCGACCGTCAAACATTGGCTAAATACTAGTGAGTGCCGCTTACTTGGTAGTTGCTGCGTTATCAGGGTTGATTTCTACAAGGCATTCAAGAATTTCACCATCCACCGCGTCAACCAACACCAAACCGCGATGCAGTGGGGGCTCCTCTGCGCTGTAGCAAAACACGCGCCAAGTTGGACGACTTCTTACACCTCGCCACACCTGCTGCGCAGATGCATGACCAACCGCAAAATCCACAGCACGTGAAGCATGAACCAATGCATCTCGTTCATTGACGGTCATCTTCCATGATGAGGTCAGAACGAATACTGCAAACGCAGCAAGCGCTATGGCAAACACGAGGAACCCGTAGTTCACCAATCCGGACGACTGATCGCTCACAAGCCAGAGCAACAAACTCAACGCGGCGATTCCTAAATACAAATACCCAGGAATGCGGCGACGGCTGTTGTCGGGAAACTGATATGGCCCAACAAATGCCGAAACGTCAAGGTCGCTTGGAAGTTGATCGCGGATCTCATTGCTATTTACATCGTTCACTGCATTTCCTTCCATCGACTTCGTATTCGCTGTGCAGTTACATCTAGCGCTTCCGGCAAAATTTTTGCCGTCGCCACTGCAACCATGAAATTTGAATCGCCACCCCAACGCGGAACGATGTGAATGTGTAGGTGCTGTGCGACGCTTCCACCTGCTGCATGACCCAGGTTGATTCCAACGTTCATTCCCTGTGGCTTGTATTCGGCTTTCAGCACTTGCACCGCCTTGGTAACGGTTGCCCACACCTCGCTTGTCTCTTGTGGGGTAAGCATCTCTAAATCGGGAACTTCGCGATATGGAATGACAAGCACGTGCCCAGATGAATACGGAAACGCATTCATGATCACGAAGCACGTTTCGCCGCGATGCACGATGAACGTCTCTTCGTCAGGACGATTGGACTTCAGTATTTCTGTAAATACTGATTCGTCCGAGTGCTTGCCGTGGGAATCGCGTTGCACATATTGTGCTCGCCAGCCATTCCACAAACGATCCAACATATTGATTACAGGTTTCCAGCTGTGGCTTCTGTGCGGGTCTCGTCGTGCAACTGAGCGATGAACGCATCAACCTTCACATCGCGAATCACATCGCCGCCGCGCGGGTTCACACCAACCGTATTGTTCTTTACGTCATCGTCGCCCACGACTAATACAAACGGAATTCGTTCAAGCTTGGCGCTACGAATGCGCTTGCCCAATTGTTCATCGGCTTCAGCAGTATCGACTCTGAACCCTTCGGCACGCATGCGTTTCACAAGCGACTGCGCGTATTCCTCGTGTTGCGAGGTAACCGCCAAGACGCGCACTTGTACTGGGGCAAGCCAAGCTGGGAATGCTCCGCCGTAATGCTCTAACAACACACCAAAGAATCGCTCAACAGATCCAAATAGTGCGCGGTGCAACATAATTGGACGATGGCGACTGTTGTCGCTTCCGATGTATTCCAAGCCGAAGCGCTCTGGCAAGTTGAAGTCACATTGAATGGTGCTGAGCTGCCACTTGCGGCCGATCGCGTCGCGCACATCGATGTCAATCTTTGGTCCGTAAAACGCAGCATCGCCTTCCTTTACGGAGTACTTCACTCCATGGCGATTCAACGCTTCGCGCAGAGCGGTTGTTGCTTTATCCCAAATTTCATCCGATCCCACTGACTTCTCCAAGTCACGAGTGGACAATTTGAATTCGAAGTCTTCAAACCCAAATTGGCGAAGCACCGACAGCACAAAATCAAGCAACGACGTAATTTCGTCTGCCATTTGGTCTTCGGTGCAGAAAATATGACTGTCATCCTGAGTAAATCCGCGAATGCGTAACAGGCCGTGCAGCGTTCCTGCGCGTTCGTAGCGGTACACCGTTCCCAGTTCGAATAAGCGAAGTGGGAGTTCGCGGTAGCTGCGTTGGCGATCGCGATAGATCAAGCAGTGCATCGGACAGTTCATCGGCTTCGGGTAGTACGTGCCGTTGTCCATTTCCATTGGCGGATACATGCCGTCTTTGTAGAAATGCAGGTGACCAGAAGTTTCGAACAACTGCGCGTTTGCAATGTGCGGAGTAAACACAAATTGATAGCCGCCGTTTTGGTGGCGATATCGGCTGTAGTCCTCCATGATTTTGCGCACGATCGCACCCTTTGGATGCCATACCGCAAGACCGCCACCTAATTCGGATGGAAACGACAGCAGGTCCATTTCGGTTGCAAGACGACGATGATCGCGCTTTTCGGCTTCAGCAATTCGCGTGATGTGCTCTTCGAGTGCAGCCTTCGACTCCCATGCAGTGCCATAAATGCGCTGCAGCATCGGACCCTTTTCATTTCCGCGCCAGTACGCGCCGGCAACTTTCATCAACGCAAAATGACCAAGACGTGCAGTACTTGGAACGTGCGGTCCACGACACAAGTCAACAAAACTTTCGGTGTTGCGATACACGCTGACAGATCCATCGCCAGCAACCTCGCTCGCATCCGATCCATCGGCTGCGCCAGTTGTTACGCGCTCAATAATTTCGCACTTGTACGGTTGGTCAACAAATAATGCAAGCGCTTCTGCCGCGCTCATTTCCGAGCGAACAAACGGTTGATCGGCTTTTACAATTGCGCGCATGCGCTCGGTAATTGCTTCTAAATCGTTATCGCTGAATGTTTTGCCATCAGGAAGTTCGAAGTCGTAATAAAAGCCATCTTCAATGGCTGGGCCAATAGTGAATTTGGCGCCAGGAAAATGTTGCAGCACCGCTTGTGCAAGCACGTGAGCAGTTGAGTGACGCAGCACATGACGACCTGCTTCTGAATCCGCAGTGATGATCGCGACCTGTGCCCCATCGCGCAATGGCACCGAAATATCCACTTCGTTGCCATCGACAACCGCTGCGAGCGCCGCCTTAGCCAACCGTGACCCGATGGATTGAGCTAAGTCAAGCCCTGTCGAACCAGCCGGCAGTGTCCGTACAGAACCATCTGGCAGTGTGACATCAAGAGTTGCTGCATTCATCGCGTCTTCAGTCTAGGTTCGCGAGCCTTACACGGACCGCCCTATTTGCCCGTGGCGACTGGCACTCTCTGTTGTTCCCCCAATGGCAACTGCTCGTCCTGCCGTTTACTGGCATAGACATTTCGATATTGCTGGCCAGTCATGGACTGTATTTCAAACATCACTTCATCAGTCATTTCTCGCAACACGAAATGATCGTCACTGCGCTGTGCATATCGTTCGGGCAAAATTGCTTTGCCGATCGTGATGCTGACTCGCCCACCGACGCGAGGCAGTTTTGCATCGGGTGGCTGAATTTCACGTGTGCCAACAATGCCAACGGGAAAAATTGGGCAATTAAGTTTGACGGCCAATCGTGCAGCGCCGGTTTTGCCTTTGTACAACATCCCATCTCGACTTCGTGTTCCCTCTGGGAAAATGCCAAACAGTTCTCCACGTTGCAAGACATTTTCTGCCGCATCAAGTGCAACCTGCGCCTTCTCCCCACCTTCGCGATCAATGGGAATCATGCCAAGCGCGGGAAATAATCGTCGCGTCTTCCAGGAATCGAGATATTCGCTCTTACCGACAAAAGAAATATTGCGTGGTGCTTGGATGATGAGAAACGCTGAGTCCAAAAAACTGACGTGGTTGGCACACAAAATTGCTGGGCCGGTTTCGGGAAGTTGCTCAAACCCTTGAAGGTCGAAACGCCACAGTCGGTTAGCAACTATTCGCACAGCAGGTCGAATTCGCGACTGCAGTTCGGTAGCACCCGAATACAAGTCATCGACCCGCGTCGACATCAGATAACGACCCCTAGTAGGCGTGCACTGTCTCCTACTGCTACTCCATTTTTTGCTGCAGCATCGACGAGTGCTACAGCCGTAGGCGTATCGAGATCATTGTCTAGAGCCGAGCGCACCTCTGCAAGCAACCCAGAGTCACCTTGCGAGTTTCCTACTTGTGCCGCTGACTTCCATTGCGCAAGTCGCGCCTCATTACGCGCCATGAGTTGGTCGTCCCATTCCCACTCCGTGCGGTAGTGGTGCTCAATCAGTCCCAATCGAATTGCCATCGGGTCATGTTGGGTACGCAACTTATCGACGAACACCAAATTGCCACGGCTCTTCGACATCTTGTGGCCATCCATCGACACCATCGCCACGTGCATCCAGTGCTTCACAAACTGTTGGCCAGTTGCAGCTTCAGATTGGGCTCGCTCGCATTCGTGATGCGGGAAAATTAAGTCGCTTCCGCCACCGTGCAGGTCGATTGTGGTTCCAAGTTCGCGAAGTGCAAGGGCGGAACATTCGATGTGCCAACCAGGTCGGCCCGCTCCCCACATGGTGTCCCACGATGGTTCGTCAGATGCTGATGGATGCCACAACACAAAGTCGAGTGGGTTGCGTTTATGTGGGTCGTCAACATTGCCGCCGCGCTCGCGAGCAAGCGCAATCATGGTTTCGCGACTGTAATGCGACACGCTGCCAAACTGTGGAAACTTCTCCACGTCGAAATACACCGAACCACCAGATTCATAAGCAAACCCGCGGTCAATCACCATGCCGATGAATCCGCGAATGTCGGGAATTGCCGAAGATGCGCGCGGAGTGCTGTGCACAGGCAGTGCGTTCAACGCAGTCATGTCCGATTCGAAACGCGCCTCTTCACCTGCTGCAAGATCAAGGTAATGCACACCAAGTTCGCGGGCTTTGGCAAACAGTGGGTCATCTACGTCGGTGACGTTGCGCACGCACTTCACTTGATGGCCCATATCGATCAGCCGACGCTGTAGTACGTCATAAGAGATAAAGGTGAAGGCATGACCTAAGTGCGTCGCGTCGTACGGAGTAATTCCGCACGTGTACATCAGCACCGTTGGGTTCGGAGCAAATTCGACTATCTCTTGCTGCGCGGTATCAAACAACTTCATCGTCAAGTTGATCAGTCCAACTTCATATTGCGACCACTAATCGGGTCAACGTCTGGAATTCCGGTAAGCCGTGGAGCCACTCGTGTTTTGTAGCGCACATTCAACTGCAACAACACTGCGGTGAATGCCTCGAGCGCAAGTGCATTTGACAAGCGACCTGTGCTCAGTGGTCTGCAGCCAGGAATTTGTGCAACCAGATCGCTGACAATTTCGATCGCTTCTGGAAAGTCTGAACAAATCAACACATCGGAATCAACGTGATGATTCAGATTGCCAAGTTCCTTTGCAGGAAGATGCTGCATTGCAGCAACGACGCGACTGCCAGGAATTTCAGCTTGCACGTGCGCAGCAATACTTCCCCGCGGTGGAACCAATGGTTGAAACTCTTTACCAACCTTCACTAGAGCGTTCGCCATAGTGACCACAACCTTGCCGCGCAATGCTTCGGCATGTTCGCCAACAATGGTGGCAGTTGAATCCCAAGGCGTTGCGACAACAATCAAGTCACAATTGGCAGCGGCTTCATTCGTGCCAGTGTCGAATTTCAACTTGTGTTCGGGCCATTGAGCAATCAGCTCAGCGGCCTTTTCTTCTGAACGCTCTTTTGACCGAGACCCGATAAGCACCTGATGACCGGCAACGCTCATTCGCAGGGCTAACCCGCTTCCTGCTGGCCCGGTGCCGCCAATAATTCCAATCCGCATACGTGAAGCCTTACACAAACCACACTCGGGAACTACGGTCATAGGCATGGGAATTTTGGATGGGAAAAACATTGTCGTCACCGGCGTGCTGACCGACGCCTCACTCGCCTTCGGGGTCGCAAAGCTTGCACTTGAGGAAGGTGCCCAGGTCATGCTCACGGGAGCAGGACGTGGCCTTTCCATCACGGAGCGAACCGCGCGCAAGCTGAGCACCGAAATCAAAGTTGTGGAGTTCGATGTCACTGTTGACGAACACATCGTTTCTGCTCGCGAAGCCGCCAAAGCCCAATTTGGGCGAGTAGACGGCGTACTGCATGCCATTGGATTCGCACCAGCTGTATGCCTCGGCGACGATTTCATGGCTGCACAGTGGTCCGACGTTTCGGTCGCGATGCAAATATCCGCGTACTCGCTAAAAACCTTGGCGGATGCTTTCGTTCCACTCATGACTAATGGAGGAACGATTGTCGGTTTGGATTTCGACAACACCGTTGCATGGCCTGCGTACAACTGGATGGGCGTTGCGAAGGCGGCACTCGAATCGACGAATCGCTACCTCGCAAAAGAACTTGGTAGCAAACAGATTCGCTGCAACCTTGTTGCTGCTGGACCAATTCGCACGATGGCTGCAAAATCAATTCCTGGTTTTCAAAAATTTGAAGATGTATGGGATGACCGCGCTCCCCTCGGGTGGGATGTCAACGACTCGAGCGGGGTAGCCCGCACATGCGTGGCCATGCTTTCCGATTGGTTTCCGTGCACCACGGCAGAAATTGTGCACGTTGATGGTGGCTTCCACGCAATGGGCGTGTAGACCAATATTGCTTGCGTAAACCCCTTACTACTCTCGCGATTTGTTTCGCTGCACTCGTTGCCTCTTGCTTGACGCTGACGTCACATGTTCAGGCCGCGGCGACCGACCCACTGCTTGCGCAACAATGGGGAATTTTTGCCATTGGCGCAGATCGTGTTTGGACTACAACTACTGGACAAGGTGTCATTGTTGCTGTTGTCGATAGCGGCAGCGGCCCACATCCTGACCTTGCAGAGAATTTATTGACCGGTCACTCGTTCTTCGGATCAGTTGAGTCACTAGATGGATCCGATATCGATGCCAGTGGACACGGATCACACGTTGCAGGAATCATCGCTGCTGCTGCCAATAACGGCATTGGTGGTTCCGGTGTTGCCCCACGTGCAAAAATTTTGCCGATTCAAGTACTTGACCAAGCGGGACAAGGCGACGCACGAGACGTCGCCGCTGGAGTTCGCTACGCAGCCGATAACGGTGCAAAGGTCATCAACTTGTCACTTGGTGGCACAACCGAAAGCTCCAGTTTGACCCAAGCAATTACCTATGCCAACGACAAGGGCGTCCTAGTTGTTGCTGCCGCTGGCAACGGCGGTGCTATTGATAAACCGAAATGGCCTGCATCGCTTGACCTCACACTTGCTGTCACCGCAGTCGACCAGTCAAATAGCGCAACTGCGTTCGATCAACGTGGCGACTACATCGACATTGCGGCGCCAGGTTCCAACATTGTCTCTACCGCAAAAGGTGATTACGTCTCGCTCAGTGGCACCAGCATGGCTGCAGGTTTTGTTGCCGGCGCCGCAGCGTTGCTATTTGCTGCTGAACCACGAATAACCAACGCACAAGTTCGCGACATCTTGTTGCGTACGGCAACAGACATTGGAGAACCGGGGCGCGACCTCACGTTTGGCGTTGGGCTCATCAACATGGTTGCAGCGTTAGCTGAACTACAACGCATGTTCCCACCCATAGCCGCTCCACAAATCGCAGCAGTTGGCCATGTGAGTGAATTACTTGTTGCCAACCTTGAATCCATCACAGATGTTTCCAGTGTGAAGTGGTTCCGCTGTGATTTAAGCGGTCCTGTTGTCACCGAAATACCTGCAGATTGCGTCGCAATTGCTAAAGCCACTAAGCGTCAATACCTCACCACCCAAACCGATGCGCGACACACTATTCGTGTCGGCATCACCTACACGCGCGCCGGCACAAAACAGTTTGTGATCTCGGGTGCAGCCGGGCCATTTTTTCCGATCTGGCAAGTTACGAACACTGCAAAGCCAGCGAGTACCACCGAATTGACGAAACTGTTCAATTCATCCTCATCGGGAAGCCGAACGTACAAAGTTGTTGCTGGTACATGTCGCGTCAGTGGCGTTAAGTTGATCGCTCCTTCAGCGCCTTCTGTGTGCCGAGTACGAATGACCGTTGCTGCGCGCTCGCCATTTCCAAAACTGACCGTTGTTGGCGACATCACCGTTCTATAACTGCAACGTAAAGGCAAACACATGACCAATCGTTTGGCCGATCAAACCAGTCCATACCTTCGTCAGCACGCCGACAATCCTGTGGATTGGTTCCCATGGGGAGAAGAGGCATTTGCTCTGGCTCGCGAACGCAACGTTCCGATCCTGTTGTCCGTGGGTTATTCGGCATGTCATTGGTGCCACGTCATGGCCCATGAATGTTTTGAAGACCTCGAGACGGCAACGGTCATGAACAAGCTGTTTGTCAATATCAAAGTTGATCGTGAAGAACGCCCAGATGTTGATGCGATCTATATGGATGCAGTTCAGGCAATGACTGGTCGAGGCGGATGGCCAATGACGGTCTTTCTTGCTCCAGATGGAAAACCATTCTTTGGCGGAACCTATTTCCCGAAGCCTTCGTTCCTGCAACTGATGAACGCAATCACCGAGGCTTGGAACAACCGTCGCGACGACATCAACAACAACATTGATGCCTTGATGGAAGCACTTGAACGCACGGCAAAGATTGAACAGCATTCAACCATTGCCGAATTTTCAACGTTTGAACTTGCTGTTACCCAACTACGCGCAAGCTTCGATGCAACGTGGGGTGGATTTGGTAATGCACCGAAGTTCCCAAGCACGATGAACCTGGAAGTATTGCTGCGCCAACTGCTTGCTGGCGAAGATAGTGACCTCGAAAACATCGTGACCACCTCGCTTGATGCCATGGCTAGTGGCGGCATGTACGACCACATTGGTGGCGGATTCTCGCGATACAGCGTGGATGAAATGTGGTTAGTCCCCCACTTCGAAAAAATGTTGTACGACCAGGCATTGCTTGCACGTGTGTATTTGCACGCAGGAATGCTGTTCGGCAATGAAACTTGGAAACAAGTTGCACGCGAAACCATCGAATATGTGCTGCGCGACCTCACGCACCGCGACGGTGGATTCTTTAGCGCTGAAGACGCAGACTCACTCGATGACAGCGGCCACAGCCACGAGGGTCACTTCTATGTATGGAGTCGCGATGAAATCATCAACGCCCTCCCTGCGCATCTTCACGAAGCAGCACTCACTTGGTACGAAATAACCGTCCCAGGAAACTTTGAAGGCAGAAATATTCCCGTGAGGCTTCATCATCGAGGAGATCTCTCGCGTCCACCTGAGGTGGAAGAGGCCCGACAGCTTCTGTATCAGCACAGAGAATCTCGCAAGCGACCACTTCTCGACGACAAGGTACTTACCGAGTGGAACGCCATGATGCTGGCAACACTTGCCGAGGCTGCTTTCTTTTTTGAATCTGACGAATGGCTGCAAGCAGCAATTCGTAACGGCGAATTTCTCGTGCGCGAACTTCGCACTGCGCAAGGCAATTGGCACCGCAGTTGGCAAGAATCGGGCTCACCACAGGCACGACACCGAGCCCTTGCAGCCGACCTTGCGCAATTGGTTGACGCCTTCACTCGGCTTGGTGAAGCAAGTGGTCAAGCACGCTGGATTACCTACGCACAAGAAGCAGCCGACGAAATGCTCACTCAATGCTGGGATGCCGTCAATGGCGGACTGTTCACCACCCCCGACAATGGCGAACAGCTCATCGTTCGTCAAAAAGATGTGATGGACAATGCGACTCCATCAGCAAACTCAACCGCAGCGCTTGCGTTGTACCGACTTGGCGCTCTCACTGGCAACAGCCGATACACCCAACATGCCGATCAGATTTTGCGGCTCCTTGCACGCATTGCGACTAGCGCTCCATCTGCATTCGGCAATTTGCTCGCATCTGTTCACCTGTGCCACGCAGGAATTACCGAAGTCGCACTACCCGGTAATCAACCCGACATGTTGCGCGAACTCCGCAAACGGTGGTTGCCGACCGTGGTGCTTGCATGGGGCGAGCCGTATGACTCCCCATTGTGGACTGACCGCAATCAACACTCTGCCTACGTGTGCAAAGAATACGCGTGCATGAAGCCAGCCACATCACCTGACGAATTGGTGGAAACCCTACGCGTCGCACTCGCGTAACTATTTACCAATGCGATTGGTGAATCGCTTCCTGTAGCGGCATTCGTGGTCGAACAGAACTTCTGCCCTTTTCATCATCTTGTGCAGCATGTCCCACAGCAATTGCGCCAAGCAACTGCATCTGTTCGGGAACACCCAGACGCTTGCGCAGTTGTTGTTCACCGTTAAACACCGCAAAGAACAATGCGCCAAGTTCGGCATCGTGCGCTGCTAACAACAACGACATGACAGCAAATGAACCATCGATCGTCCAATACGGAGTTGGCCATGCATCCATACCTTCTCCAAGACCGGTCGCAGCCTTGTCGGTCTCGGAATATCGAGCAACGTAGGCAAGTGGGTCGACAAACGGAAGAATGATTACTGGCGCATCAAGGAGCTGTTTCCAACGAAAGGTTGCGCGTTTTTCATTTGGCAAGGTGTCGTTCCAAAAGGCTGCAACATCTTCGCCTGCTAGCACTACGAAATGAGTGCCCTGCGTTTTTCCAGCGGAAGGAGCGCGGAGAGCTAAATCAATGAGCGAGTGAATTACTGCTTCACCAATTGGTTCAGGTAAAAATGCCCGCGTCATTCGACGGGAACGAACAAGGTCGGTGAACTTCACCGCAGCAACCGTTAGTGCTTTTCGAGTTTGCCAAGCTTGGCGAGTGACTCTGCCATGGTCCAACCATGAACGATGAGCGCTCCACCCTTGGCCTTTGTTACGCCCTTAAATTGCGCTGCAACATCGGGGTTCACTTTTTCCGGCTTCGTTGATTCATGATCGAGGAATCCACTATGTCCGTTTGTCTTCACAATGAAACTTTGTTCGTCGTATGTGGATTCAACGCCGAATCTACGAGCAAGACGTTTGCCCCATGCACGCTCTTCGCCAACAGCACGATGTCCTGGACGAGGAATCATTTCAGTCAGCGCCTTAAACGACTCGAGCCCTTCAGCGTTCAAAAAACGCGAACCGACAACAACATCTTCGTCTGGGAAAGCCATAAGCGCACGGTGATACGCCTCAGTCATCAAGCCTTTGAGCACTGAATCACGCTTTGGAGTGCGCTTCACACTCATCATGCCGAGCAACACACATGGAGTTCCACCGATGCGCTCAAGCGTTGAAAATGTGAAACCATGAACCTTGCCGCTGATTTTGGCACTGGTAAACAACACCCAGTCCTCTTTGGCCTTGGTAATTACCTCTTGGGAGAAAAAGCCACCCATGGCAGCCAATTCTTCGATCTCGATATCTGTAAGGGACGCACAATCACGCGTTTCAACCTCAACTGACATGACTACAGTCTGCCAGCAAAAATGTGGTTTGCGACGGGCCAATACTGCACCGCCCTATGCGCTCGAGTAGTGCCTATTCGATATAGGCGTTTTCGCCAAACTCCGTACGCAACACGCCAATCGCCCGATCAAGGTTGACATTGAATTCAGAACTGAGTCGCAACACATTCTCTGGTCCGAGATGCAAATACACAGGCGATGTTCCTGGGTACTCCAGCAGCGTTGATTTCAGCGATTCAATAGTGGCTTCAGACAACACCTGAGCAGCGATTTTTAGGTGCAGCGAGTCTTGGAAAGCACGCAACCCTTCCAACACGGTGATGTCCATTGCCATGAATCCAACCCTGCTGTCATCTCGCTTATCGAGGCGCCCACGTACCGATACCAAAATGTCGTCAGCTAGCTGATGGCCAAATTTTTGCAACGTCTTTGGAAACAATGTGACTTCAACTGAACCCTGCAAGTCTTCTAACTGAAACGTTGCCATCTGGTCACCCTTACGCGTGTATTTGCGGGCAAGACCGTTCACGATTCCACCAATCACCATGAATGCACCATCGTCTCGCTCTAGCGCTTCCGGAATTGAGCAGTCAACGCGACGACGCAACGCTCCCTCAATTCCCATGAGCGGATGATCCGACACATACAGACCGAGCATTTCCTTTTCAAACTTCAACTGCTCGGTCTTATCAAATTGCAGATCGGGAATATTTTGGCGCTCGGAGAAGCCTTCGGTTTCATCTCCCAAGTCACCAAACAGGCTCATCACGCCCTGATCGCGTTCGCGGCGGCGCACCATGGTGGTGTCAATGATTGATTCGAACACCATCAGTAGGCCCTTGCGCGGGTGTCCGAGTTTGTCGAATGCTCCAGCTTTAATCAGCGACTCGATGGTCCGCTTGTTTAGTGCTTGTTCGGGCACGCGTTCTGCAAAGTCATAGAACGACTCAAAAACACCATGTGCATCACGATGCTCAATGATCTGTCGCACCAGACCTTCTCCAACGTTGCGAATGGCGCTAAGTCCAAACGTGATTTGCTGATCGTCACCGTTGATGATTGGTTCGAAGTTGACGCCGGAACGATTGATATCGGGTGTCAACACGGTGATGCCACTGGTACGCGCATCCGACAAATACACAGCGGCCTTTTCGTAGTTCGCTTTCACGCTGGTGAGCAAGCACGCCATGTACTCCACCGGATAATGCGCTTTGAGATACGCAGTTTGATACGAAATGAGTCCGTACCCATAGGCGTGACTCTTGGCAAATGCATAGTCTGCAAATTTCACAATGGTGTCAAACAGTTCTTCACCCAGGTCTACGCCGTATCCAGTTTGCTCGCAGCCTGCAACAAAGCTGCCACGCGCTTCTTCCATCTTCTCGGGAATCTTCTTTCCGCATGCTTTGCGCAAGTTGTCTGCTTCGGCCATGGAAAAGCCAGCGAACTTCTGCGACACGCGCATCAGACTCTCCTGATAAATCATGAGTCCGAAGGTGTCCCCCAAAACGTCTGCAGCATCGGGGTGGAAATACTGGATCTTCTTGCGACTGTTCTTGTAGTCGGCAAAGTCGTTGTGCATGTTGGCGCTCATCGGACCCGGTCGGTACAACGCGAGTACGGCAGAGAGGTCTTCAAAGCGCTCGGGAATGAGCGACCTCAGCAATGCGCGCATCTGCGAGGACTCCAACTGGAACACTCCGATGGTGTCTCCGCGCGACAGCAACTCGTACGTCGGTTTGTCGTCCATTGGAATGGCATCAATCGAGAATCGCTCATCGCGCGTCTTGCGAATCATGGCATTGGCGTCTGAAATGACGTCAAGGTTGCGCAAACCAAGAATGTCCATTTTCAACAAACCGAGATCTTCGACTCCGTGCATTTCGTACTGCGTCACCACTGGCGCATCTTCAGGCGCTTGACCCTGTTCGGGTTTACGTTGAATTGGCAAATACTCAGTAAGCGGCTCTTTGGTAATCACCACTGCTGCTGCGTGAATTCCAACTGAACGCTTCAATCCTTCCAAGCCTCGAGCTACTTGCACAATGCGTTTCACGTCAGGATCGATTTCACAGAGAGCACGCAAGTCGGCTGCTGCTTGGAACCCGGCCTTGTGCTTGGAATCCTCTTCGAAGCAGTACTTCAACGGAGTGTCGCGACCCATCACCAGTGGCGGCATGAGCTTGGCAATTTTGTCGCCGAGTGGATACGGATAACCAAGCACTCGAGCCGCATCGCGAACAGCATTGCGCGCCTTGATTGTTCCGAATGTAATGATTTGCGCAACATGATCGCGTCCGTACTTATCGGCTGCGTAACGGATCATTTGATCGCGGTAGCGCGAGTCAAAGTCCATGTCGATATCGGGCATTGAAATGCGACTTGGATTTAAGAACCGCTCAAAGATGAGGTCGTACTTAATGGGGTCAAGGTCGGTGATGCGCAAGCAATACGCAATGGCACAGCCAGCAGCTGAACCGCGACCAGGACCAACGCGAATGTCTTGTTCACGCGCATAGCGAATGAGGTCCCACACAATTAAGAAGTACGAACTGAATCCCATTCCACCGATGACTTCAAGTTCATAGTCAAGTCGCTGTGTTATCGAATCGGGAAGCTTTTCGCCCCAACGCTCGTGTGCACCCTTGTATGCGAGGTCGCGAAGATATTCGCCATCGCCAGCAAAGCCTTCCGGAATTGGAAAGTGCGGCAGTACCGAGTTGCCAAATGGAATATCGATTTCGGCGCGTTCAGCAATCCACAGCGTGTTGTCACATGCAGCAGGAACTTCACGGAACAGATAGCGCATTTCTTGCGCTGATTTCAGATAGTGCTCGGTGCCTTCAAACTTGAAACGGTTTGGGTCTGCAATGGTGCAGCCAGTTTGCACACATAACAAAGCGTCGTGTGCTTCATGGTCTTCGCGATGCGTGTAGTGGGTGTCGTTCGTTGCCAGCAGCGGCGCGCCAATCTTCTTGGCTAGTTCAATGAGCTGCGGATTGGTTTGATGCTGCTCAGCGATTCCGTGATCTTGAAGTTCAATAAAGAAATTGTCTTTGCCGAAAATGTCTTGTAGTCGTCCGGCATCGGTCGCCGCGCCAGACATGTCACCCTTCAACATCTTCTGCAAAACGTGACCGCCCAAACATCCACTCGTTGCAATGATGCCTTCGCTGTGGCGTTGCAGAAGTTCCCAGTCCATTCTCGGCTGGTAGTAGTAGCCCTCCAGGAATGCAAGGCTCGACAATTTGATGAGGTTCTTGTATCCGATGTTGTTCTCGGCGAGCAAGGTGAGGTGGTAGTACACCTTTCCCCCACTTTCGGTTTCGCCACCCGAGTCGTCAATTCGCCCGCGTCGCGACGGACGCTCCGAGCGATGCTCGTGCGCCATGTATGCCTCGGTGCCGATGATCGGCTTAATACCTTTTTCTTTGCACTGCTTATAAAAATCGACAACGCCGTACATGTTGCCGTGATCAGTCATTCCAAGCGCTGGCATTCCTTCAGCTGCAGCTTTGCCAACTAATTCATCCAGGCGTGAAGCACCGTCCAACATGGAATATTCCGTGTGGACATGTAAGTGAGTGAACGAATCGGCCATTACAAACTCAGCGTACAACTGCCAATAATGGCACATCGATTTCGGCGTCGGTGAGCGACCCATGTCGACAGACCAACGAATACGAGCCGGAATCCAGTGGCTCATCAAAACTGGTAGCCGTAAACGGCAACAACGCAACATCGCCAAGTCGTTTACGCGCCGCGTCGGTCACGCGTTTGCCAAACCATTGCTGGTCACAAGCTTCGTCACGCGACACCACCCATGCGTCTTGTGCGTGATGCTGTTTCGCTGCATCCAACAAGTCCTGTTCGGCACCAGATTTGGCATGTAGCCAGCGAAATCTTCCTTCTCCAGATTGATGCGTAATGCGTGACAGCACATCAGCATGCGGCGTCTGCGTATTCTGCCCCACATGCACTTGACCATGGTCTGCTGTCACCAACAACACCGAGCCAGGTACTAACGCTTCGGCAACATCGGCGACTAAACGATCGGCGTTACGCAGTTCGGAGTTGTAGTACTCACCAAAGCCACGTTCGTGGGCAATCTTGTCAACACCGTCGTAATAGGCGTACACAAACTTTTGTCCACTGCGCAACAACTGACCAACTTGCACAGCAATACTCGATGCCGCACGCCAACCCATCGGCCGCGAACCACGTAGGTGCGCCTCGGTAAACGCAGAACCCTCAAGCTCGGCCTTACTCAGCACCGGTACAGCAGCACCCATAAATGGCGGGCATGGTTGAACCAAATCAGGGGGATACGTTGCACGCAGGTCGCCTTTATCGTCTCCCCATCTCAACATCTGCACCACATGACCTCCGAGGTCGATGCGATACCCCATCATTCCGTGTTCGCCTGGAGTAAGACCCGTAGCAATCGATGTCAATGCAGTGACCGTTGTTGTTGGAGCAACGCTGGTGATGGAACCACCTTGCATGCTGGAGAGCATCGGCGCATGTTGTTGATGCTCACGTAGCTGATGCCAGCCGAGTCCATCGAGCACCAAGAGCACCACCTGGTTCGCCCCTTGTACGCACGAAGGCATCCACTGAGGAATTTCCTGAGTTCCACGAGGACCTAAAAGGGCGGGGATCAAGCCCGCAATTGAGCCACCTTGATAGTCGGGGACTCGCGGAGTAGGCACCCGATCTACACTACAAGAGTGCGTGTATCTACTCGTGGTGACTATGCGTGTCGTGCGCTGTTGTCGCTTGCCCTTCACTCCGAAGAACACGGGCCAACATCAGTTCGCGATATTGCCACGCGCACCGCACTTCCCCAGCCTTATCTCGAACAAATTCTGCTCGTCCTAAAAGGCGCAGGCCTCGTGAAATCAAAACGTGGTGTTGGTGGTGGCTACGTACTGGCTCGCCCTCCAGAAGAAATTTTGCTCTCCGAAATTATTGCCGCAGCCGACGGCCCAATCACGTTGGGTGATTTTGGTCAACCACACCAAGATGGTGCGTGCGACCACGAAGGACACTGCGTGTTGCTCGCTATTTGGAACGTGGCTGGCGAACATATGCGCCATCACCTGGCCGATTACACGTTGGCAAAAATTGCGCAGGCCGCTCGCGGTACTGCCCAGTGGCCAGAACTTCACCACTAACACTTATTCGCACCGGTCGATTACCGCTTGCATGTCTTGTGGAACCGGCGCTTCAAACGTCATCACTTCACCAGTAGTTGGGTGAGCAAAACTGAGTTTCGCTGCGTGCAACATTGGTCGCGGAGAAGACAGCGAACTTCTTGCCCCTCCATATGTGGAGTCCCCGACTACTGGGTTATCGATCGAATCGAGGTGCACACGAATTTGATGCGTACGCCCTGTTTCCAATTGACACTCGACAAGTGCGCAAGGTTGCGGAAGGTCAAACTTTTTCTTCACGTCGTAATGAGTGCGGGCAAATTTTCCGTCAATAACCACAGCCATTTTCGTAGGATCGCGCTGATCGCGTCCAATCGGCGCGTCAATCAGACCTGTTGAAACTTCAGGGTGTCCCCACACGAGTGCGATATACACGCGAGTTACATCGCGACGAGTGAGCGCATCGACCAAGAAATCGTAAGCAACCTGCGACCTGGCCACCACCATCAGGCCACTGGTTCCTGCATCTAAACGATGCACCACTCCAGGGCGAAGTTGATCTCCAACCGTGGCTACTTCTGGGTACAACGCCAAAATTCCGTTCACCAATGTTCCACTCGGATTTCCAGAGCCTGGGTGCACCACAATTCCTGGCGCTTTGTTCACCACAATCACGTCGTCGTCGGCATACACCACATCGAGAACTACTGAAGCGTCGCCCTGGGGCAATTCCTTCTCGGGAATCATCGAGGTGTTGATCGTGACTTCTTGACCTTCGCGCACTTTGACCTTGCCGGCCACACCGGCAACTCCGTCAAGGGTGACGCCTCCTAACTCAATAAGCGTTGACGTAGTGGCCCGACTGATATCGGCGATCAAGGCAACTACGCGGTCAAGTCGCTGTTCGTGCAATGCGGCAGGAATGGTTTCAATAAGCACTATTCGGTTCCTTCTAAAACTTCGGGTTGAGAAACAATCATGCTGTACGCAACTGCAATTGCGCCGCACACGATGCCGATATCGGCAACATTAAACACCGGCCACCAACGAAAGTCGATGAAATCGACAACTGCCCCGCCCATGAATCCGTCACCACGAAACACGCGGTCAAGAACGTTTCCCGTTGCCCCACCAATTATGCAGCCTGTCGCAACAAGCGACATGGCATTGCTCTGTTTGCGCATGGTGAGCAGCAAAATGGCAATCACCACGATTGCGAGCATGCCAATAAATGGTCCCACATTGGTGCCAGTTGAAAACGCCATGCCTTCGTTATGCGTGAGAGCAAAGTGCAGAGTCCAAAAAATGTGGATGTCACGTCCATCAGACAAAGCAGAAACTGCCCAGCCTTTAGTGAGTATGTCAAGAACAAGCACAGCTAATGCGGCGCATGTTCCAATCCAACTCGTGCGCACACGCGCAAATGCTGAGGTCATCGACGACCGATGCCGCCGACCCGCTCCAATACCGATTCAGTTGTCCATGGAATCGCCTTCAAGCGCTCGCGTGGAATTGGTAAGCCGCTATGCACGGAGTACCCATATTCACCGCTGACGATGCGAGCAAGCGCACCGTCAATCTCTTCTACTTCTTGGCGAGCCTGAGCCGACAGCATGAGGTCGCGTTCGCGTTCCACCACCATGGTGTCGCCTTCGCCGCCCTCTTCATCAAACTGCACGTCTCCCATTTCGACGTCTTCAATCATGGCGTTGGCTTCGTCTTCCAAGCGCACTGCCTGCTTTGTCAGGAGTGAACGCTTTTCCAACAACGCTTCACGTTGACTGATCAAAAACTTGAGATCAAATTCCTTGGTTGCCTGAATACCATCGTGAAATTCGGTCTTAACAATGACCGGACGAGGTGGTGGTTCTGGTTTGCGCTTCGCACGCAAGGCTGCTTCACGCGCAGCTTCTTTTTCAGCAAGTGCAGCTAACCGTGCTGCTTCCTTGGCCTCGCGCTCGGCAATCTTTTGCTTTTCAGCAGCTTCACGTTGCGCCTGCTTTTCGGCTGCGAGCCGTATTTTCTCTTTTGCCTTTTCCTTATCGGCAATGGCCTTTGCTTTCGCCTTTTCAGCCAGCTCTTTCTTCTTTGCAGCAGCGAGTTGCTTCTTTGCAATTTCGCGCTCGCGAATTTGCTTTTTATGTAAAACTTCGGCGGCCTTCTTGGCATCGGCCTTCTTCTTGGCCTCAATCTTTTTCTGGGCGTCGATCTTCTTTTTCAGCGCCGCCTTCTTTTGGGCCTCAGCCTTCTTTTGGGCCTCGATCTTCTTCTTCAGCGCAGCCTTCTTGGCGAGCTCAACCTTCTTCCGGTCGGCAATTTTCTTCGCTTCGATCTTCTTCTTCAGCGCAGCCTTCTTGGCGAGCTCAGCCTTCTTCTTGGCTGCTGCAGCCTTATTGTTGGCGGGTTTCTTAGCCGCAGGCTTCTTCTTTGCGACGGGCTTTTTGGCAGTGGACTTTTTCTTCGCTGC
>Ga0114973_10000516_pt1 | contig 29286 bp, 40 predicted proteins | sample M_140807_MF_Meta_FD_87025 | JGI IMG/M metagenome (GOLD analysis project Ga0114973, IMG submission 87025) | Freshwater microbial communities from Lake Montjoie, Canada to study carbon cycling - M_140807_MF_MetaG | ecosystem: Environmental > Aquatic > Freshwater > Lake | place: Lake Montjoie...
CACACCGGTTCGTGACAGGATCAACGCAGTAAACTCCAGACTCAAGAATGCGGACGGAGATGTTAACCTTACATTTGCACCTGGTGTGAAGAGCCTCTTGGAAGGCCTTGAGAAACAAACATACAAACCTGGATCAACAACTCCAGACAAAGACTCAGGATATGATCATGGTAATGATGCACTGGGATACATGGTAGATTACCTGTTCCCTGTACGCCGTGATCGTGACGCAACGATTGTGCAACCACAGCGTTGGGGACATGGAATAGCCGCATAACAAGGAAAGAATATGGATCAAACCCTAAGAGACGCATATACCGTCGTAACAAGCCAGAACCTACTGTATCAACGCAACAGAGATCGTTGGGAATTTCTACTGCAGAGTTACATTGGTGGACAAGAATACCGAGATGGCAACCATCTTGCCAAGTATGTGACAGAAAGCGACAATGACTATGCCACAAGACTGTCGGTCACACCACTAGACAACCATTGTCGCAGTGTGATATCAGTTTATACTTCGTTCATGTTCCGCAAAGGACCAGAACGTGACCTTGCAAGCCTGGACAATGATGCAAATATCAAAGATTTCCTACAGGATGCTGACCTAGATGGTCGCACCATGGATGCATTCATGCGTGATGTTGCTATCTGGGCTGCTGTGTTTGGTCACTGCTGGATACTCACTGTGAAACCACAGACCAATGCCGCTACTCGTGCTGATGAAATATCGAGTGGAGTGCGACCTTATGTGAACCTGATCACACCTCTCACTGTGACAGACTGGGAATGGAGCAGAGAAGCATCAGGTGCATACACACTGGTATATCTCAAGTATGTGGAAGAAGTCAATGACACGTTCAGTACTATCAAGACCTGGACACCAGAAGAGATTCGTACCACACAGGTGAATCACAACGCAAGACGAATAGTAGATGAGATCATTGAACCCAACGGACTAGGACGTATTCCTGCTGTCATTGCCTATGGCACACGCTCTCCTGTGCGTGGAATAGGTGCCTCCATGATATCAGATATTGCTGATTGTCAGCGCATGATCTATAATCTACACAGCGAAGTTGAACAAAGTATTCGTATCAATGGACATCCTACGCTGGTAAAGACAGTGGATGTGGAAGCATCAGCAGGAGCAGGTTCAGTTGCACTCATGCCAGACGGTATGGACCCTGGACTCAAGCCATATCTGTTGAATGTGAGCACAGACATCAATCAGATCTACACAGCAATTACCAATCTTGTGAACTCCATTGACAAGATGGCCAACACAGGTGCTATTCGTGCCACAGAATCACGCAGTTTATCAGGTGTGGCAATGGAAACAGAATTCCAGTTGCTGAATGCACGCCTGGCAGAGTTTGCTGACAATCTTGAACTGGCAGAAGAACAGATCTGGCGCTGGTATGCACTGTATCAAGGCACTGCGTTTGATGGAGAGATTGAATATCCAGATGAATTCAATGTGCGTGATGTTCCAAATGCACTACGTAGTCTACAGACCATTGCAGGCAGTGTGCAAACAGCAGAAGCACGAGCACTGGTTGAATATCGTGTGCGTGAACTTCTGGAAGATCCACGCTATGAAATACAGTATGAAGAAAGCCGTGAACAGGCCATGTATCAAGCCGAGATTGATGAGATTGAGAAGATACAGGCCAGTTTGGAGAATTTGCCAGACACCACAACACCCACCACACCTGTGACCACAGAAGGTGAACATCCTAGCCTAGCAAACTTTACTCAAGCACAAAGACTTGAACATATTCAAGGCATGTTGATGGAAGGCTATTCCAATGATGAAATCCTAGCACTGCATCCAGAACTAATCTTGCAAGATATCATTGATGCAGGTGCTGCCGCTGCAAGGAACAACTAACATGCGACTGATCTCAATAGTACTCATAATCTCAAGCCTAGCACTACCTGTGCAGGCCCAGGCTGAAGCCAGAACCAAACGAGTATGCCATGTGGACGAAAACACAAAAAAAGAATCCTGTAAAAACATACGGATCCACCACAAAGCAGAGAAAGTCACAAAAGGCTCACCTACAGATCCTGTGAAGAAAGACAAGAAATGAACATAGTAAAAAAGAAATCAGATCCAGTTGATAACTATCATCACGAAGCAGGCAAAGGCAGCGTGTATAGACCCTCCAACAGTGAACAGTTTGACCTCAACTGGGATAGAATATTTGGAAAAAAGGAATTACAACATGACACCACTACCAACCCGCGGATCCAGGACTCGCAAGAATCGCCGGCCACGCCCTCCTAAAAAAGGTTATTAAATCATGGCAACCTATAGAGGAAAACCCTGCAAAGAAGTCTGCGATGGACATAGAGCAGGTTATGGTTATGCCAACCGAGGCGGGCGTAAACTAACCAAGAGTTCTTCTAGTTTCAACACTGGCATGAGGATTGCACAAGCAGACCTCAAGGCAGCAGGAACAAGAACAAGATTTATCAAACCAAAATAAGGAGCAGATCATGCCATTGAAAAAAGGTTATTCAGCAAAAACAATCAGCAAGAACATTTCTACAGAGATGAAACATGGTAAACCACAAAAGCAAGCGATTGCTATTGCACTCAGCGTGGCTCGCGCAGCCGCACCCAAGAGCAAGAAATCCAAGTTCAACCCACCTAAAAAATAATGCATGATACCGCAATGACTGCTGGACGTGAATTTCTGCATGAATATGCAAAAAGTCACATGCATATAGTAGAAATAGGCAGTCAAGATGTTAATGGTGGTCTTAGATCTCATGCACCAGAGGGCAGTACCTACACAGGACTAGATCATGTGGCAGGTCCTGGTGTTGATGTTGTGTTGACAGATGCTTACCAATTTCCACTTGCTCCTGCTTGTGCTGATCTTGTGATTGCCAGCAGTGTGTTAGAACACAGTGAATTTTTCTGGTTAACATTCTTAGAAATGGTAAGGATCTGTCGTCCTGGTGGTCTTGTGTACATCAATGCACCCTCCAATGGACCCATACATAGATTTCCTGTGGACTGCTGGAGATTCTATCCAGATTCAGCCCAGGCCTTGGTTAAATGGGCCAAGAGATCAAGATATGACCTTGATCTTGTGAGTGTGAGATTGATTCCACCTGTTGCTGATGTATGGACTGACTACTGTGCCATATTTCGGCGACGATAATCCCAAACAACATAAATAAACACACATTACTCCAGAGGAGGCGAGGTAACAATGACCGATACAACATTGGCAAACGACACAGCAACTGATGCTACAGGCGATACTGAAAATCAGGCACAAGCAACCAAAACTTATACGCAAGATGAAGTAGACAACATGATGGCCCGTATGAAGGGTTCATTACAGAAGAAACTTCTCAAGCCCTACGAGGATCTAGGCGATCCTGAAGAACTACGCAGCCTCCGTGAGGAAGCCAATCGTCGTCAACAGGAACAACAGATCAAGCGTGGTGAGTTTGAAAAAACTCTACAAGAATTGGCTGCAAAAAAGGATGCCGAAATCCAGAAACGAGACAGCGTGATTAAGGAATACAAAGTTAATACGCCTTTACTCTCAGCCGCCGCACAGTACCGTGCTGTGAATGCAGAACAAGTAAAAGCACTATTGACTCCACAGGTAAGACTTAATCCTGAAGGTGAAGTAGAAGTAGTAGATGCAAAAGGTTCAGTTCGTTATAATGACGGTGGTGAACCATTAGGAGTGCAAGACCTAGTGCGGGAGTTCCTTGATTCGAATCCGCATTTTGTTTCCGCAAACCCTGCTACCACACATACCAAGTCCAGCGTTGCCAATTCAGGCCAAGGCAAATTAGATATCACCAAGTTGGATATGAAGAATCCAGCCCATCGTGACTTATATCGCCAGTACCGCAAAGATAACGGCATTGGCTAAACCAAACCAAAGGAGCCTATAATGGCATTAACAAATACAACAACCCTAAACGACCTGCTACCTAGCATCGTCGCTGAAGCACTTTTCGTAGCATCAGAAAAATCCATCATGCGTGGTCTAGTTCGCAACTACACTCTCGCACCAGGCAACGGCAAGACAGTTACTGTTCCTATCTACCCACAGGTAACAGCAGCCGCTCTAACTGAAGCCACTGCACCAAGTACAACCACTGTGAGCACAGACGGCGCAACATTGACTGTTAGTGAAGTTGGCTTATTGGCCACCATCAGCGATTTGTCCATGATGGCCTCAGCCAGCAACGTTGTGAGCGACATTGGTCGACTGTTCGGCGAAGCAATCGCTCGCAAGATCGATACTGACTTGATGACCCTGTTCAACAGTTTTGGCACCAATACAGTTGGTGGCGTTTCAACCACTGCCACAGCCGCATTGTTGTTCCAAGCAATCGCTAAACTACGTAGCCAAGGTTACGATACTGCCAATGACTGTGCAATCGTATTGCACCCAGCAGTGGCATATGACGTGGCTTCAACATTGACCAGCACTTTTGCCGCACCAGCAAGCATGATCGGTAACGATGCATTGCGTAATGGTTTTATGGGCACACTAGGTGGTGTTCCTGTGTATCAGTCCAGCCTGGTTCCACAGAGTACATTGGCTTCAAACGCCTCTGGTGACTATGGTTGCGGTGTGTTCCACAAAGACGCACTGGGTCTAGCAATCATGCAAGACATCAAGATTGAAACACAACGTCAAGCCGGTATCCGCGGTTATGACATCGTTGGTAGTGCAATTTATGGCACAGGCGAGTTGTATGACAATGCAGGTGTTCTAGCAACATTTGACTCAACTATTGTTTAATCCACACTAGGATTATTCAATTACGAAGAGGGCCTCACAAGGGCCCTTTTTGTTTGGACTAAATAACACAGTAGGTAGGACCTACTGCACAACAATTTACACGAGAAGGACTCGCTGATGGCTATATTCGCAACAATCTCTGACCTCTTAGAGGTAGAACCCACAATACAAGACTACGGTCAATTGGACTTTGACATTGAACTGGCAAGAAGCCAGACTGAAGTGGTCCGTGTGCTCACTGTTCGTTGGTGGAATTCCTACAAGAAACGTCTTTCACTTGGAGACTCTGCTCGCCTAGATGCAGATCTACTCACTGCCTCGCAATGGACACAGGCCACTGTGTATCATGCTCTAGCCTATCATATCTGTCCTAAACTCACACAATTCTCTCCAGAAACTGATAAATTTCAAGTAATGATGGAATACTATCGTGGTCGCTTTGAACACGAGATGGACCTTTGCACTCGTGAAGGCGTACAGTATGATGCGGACGACTCAGGCACAGTGAGTGATACAGAACGTGTTACCATTGCTACCTTGAGACTACAGCGATGAGCCTAAGAGAAACAATCTCGGCTAAAATTGTCACTGTACTTTCAGCAGTACAAACACCTCAGATCCTCTTGGTCACAAGAGAACCATTTGAAGCAGACAAACTGGCAATCACACAATTTCCCGCTGTTCTTGTACACCTAGATTTAGAAGAACGCGAAACCATAAGCATGGGTGCTGTTGGTGTTGGCAGACGAGCAGGCACCTTGATATATCAACTGTCAGGATATGTGCGTGGCACTGATCTTGATACCAAACGTACTGAACTACTCACTGGCATTGAAAATGCACTGGAAAAAGATCGTTATCTAGGTCTACAGGCATCAGGAGTGATTGACAGCCAAGTCACAAGAATAGAAGTTGTTCGTCGCTTGGCACCACTTGCAGAGTTTAGTCTAACACTACAAGTGAAATACAACTATCTAAGGGGAGCAAAATGAAACTAGATGTTACCAAGGATGGCTACACAAGAGCCATCAAACCCACAAAATTACAAGAATATCTGGATGCAGGTTGGCAACAATCTGGTTCAGAGCAGGCAGAAGGTGTTACCATCTTGAAGCCGCCGGCCCGTGTCAAGGCAGCCGTAAAAGACGCCGAAGACAACAATACCATTGAAACTTATAAAGGAGAATAACGATGGCAATTTTAACAGGCAATAACGGCGTTGTCAAGGTTGATAACGCGGCAGGTACCCCAACTGCTCTAGCAGCAGTACGCAATTTTTCAGTTGAGGTCAGCACTGACACAATTGAAACCACTACCATGGGTAACGACACACGTTCCTACGTGAAAGGACTGAGTTCATTCTCAGGTTCTGCTGATATCTATTTTGACCCAGCAGAGTACCCAACTTCCAGCGCCAGCGGACTGATTGGTCTAAACCCAACACTGAGTGCAGTGGGCACAAGTCCATACTCGATTGAACTCTATCTGAACACCACAGCAAACAAGTTCTCAGGTGAGATTATCATCACTGGCTTTACTGTTAACAGCAGCATGGACGGTATGGTAGAAGCATCTATTTCCTTCCAAGGATCTGGTGCAATGACCTACGCAGCAAGTTAAGGAGAACACTGATGGCAACATTAACAGGCAATGATGGTGTAGTAACATTTGCAAACATCGCTGTGGGTTCAGTTCGTAATTTCTCAGTTGAATCTGCTGCGGATACGATTGAAACCACAATCATGGGACAAGATGCTCGCACCTATGTAACAGGACTGAGTTCATTCTCAGGTTCCGCTGATATCTATTTTGATCCAGTGGAGTTTAATGGAAATGCACATTTCCAAATTGGTAGTACCAGTGCCACAGTGGGTGCCGCACCTATTGCTGGCAAGTTCTACGTGAGTAACGGTGCAACAGACACTGTGTTCTGGGCCAATGCACTGTTGATCACAGGTTACACTGTGAACAGCAGCATGGATGGTATGGTTGAGGCTTCAATCTCCTTCCAGGGTTCAGGTGCACTGGGCTATAGCACAGGTACCAACGTGGCATTCTTAACTTCCTAAGCCATGGCTGAACTGCGTGTGACCATTCGTGGACTTGATGCAGCCAAGACTGAACTGGGCAACGATTTCAAACGATTCGTTAATCAGATCAAGACTGAACTGCATCAAAGCCTGATAGATCACACGCCAGTTCGATCTGGTCGTGCTCGTGCTGGTTGGCAAACTAAAACACGTAGCAACAGCAGTTTTGAGGAAGTGAATCGGGTACCGTATATTGAAAGACTAGAGAAAAACTGGTCAAAACAAACCCGTGGTCGGGGCATAATAGGACCTGCTCTAAATAACGTAAAAGGAAAATTCAAATGAGTCAGAATGTACTTCAAAAAGCAACAGAACATTTTCGCAATCGCATTGGTGGCGATATGAAAAGCATAGATGTGCCTGAGTGGGGAACCAAGATTTGGTTCAAGGCCAGCAGCAATCTAAAAGAACAAAGCCGCTTGATAGAATTAGCGCAGGCAGGCAAAACAGTAGAAGCACTGGTTGAAACCCTGGTTCAACGTGCAAAGAATGAAGACGGCAGTCGCATGTTCAACATGCCAGACAAGGTCACACTCATGAATGAAGTGGATCCTGCTGTGGTGATTCGTATAGTTGGTGAGATGAATGATGTTGTTAACGAAGACAACGATCAGGACGCAGTAAGAAAAAACTAACCACTGACCGAGATCTCATGTTCATGTACAGATTAGCACGGGATCTCGGTATGTTGGTAGAACATGTGATGGAAATGAGCACAACAGAGTTTCGTGGTTGGATCGCGTTCTACCAAATAGAAGCAGAAGAGATTAAGAAAGCCAGCAAAAGGAGATAATCGTGGCAGAAGCAGAAATTAAGATAACGGCGGATACCACCGATGCTCAACGAGCACTTGGCAATCTTGATCGAGCACTGGGCAATCTCAGTGACACAGCCAATCTAGCATCTCGAGCACTGGGTGCTGTGATTGGCGCTGCTTCTATCAGTGCATTCATTGATTTTGCAGACAGCGCAACCACTCTTACCAATAGACTACGTCAGGTAACTTCTTCCAGCGAAGAACTGGCTCGAGTACAAAAAGCAGTGTTTGATATCAGCAACAAAACAGGACAACAGGTCAAGGATGTTGCACAACTGTATCAAAGACTCAGCATGGCACAGGACACAGCAGGCCTAACAGGTGCTGGTGTTGTGAAAATGACAGAACTGATCAGCAAGAGTCTTGCTGCTTCAGGTCTCACCGCACAAGAAACCTCAAGCGTACTGTTGCAATTGAGTCAAGCATTCAACAGTGGCAAACTGCAAGGTGATGAATTCCGCAGTATCATGGAAGCCAGTCCGCAGATCATGCACCTGGTTGCCAAGAGCATGGGTGTTACTGTGGGTGAACTCAAGAAACTAGGTTCAGAAGGCAAGATCACAGGCGAGATACTTCGCAATGCTTTCCTGGACAACATGGATGAGATTGAGGCCAACTTTGGCAAGCGAACAGAAACAATCTCCAATGGTATCACCCGAGTAAAGAATGCAGCCACACAGTTGTGGATGGAGTTTGATACAACCAGTGGTGTCAGTGCCGCGTTGGGATCAGCACTGGGTTTTGTTGCTGAACATCTAGACAAAATAGTGATCAGCACAGCCGCATTTATTGCCACGCTGGCTGTGGAAAGAATAGTTGCTGCCACCATTGCCATGGGTGGACTTGAAGCAGCCATACTGGCTGTGAATGCTGCCATTGCCAAGAACTGGATTGCAATCCTGATTGCTGGCCTGGCCTGGATTGGCACAGAGATCTATCAGAGTGTGATCAAACCAATGAATGATGCAGGTATCAACAGCAAAACTATTGCGCTGTACATTGCACAGAATTTGATCAATGCATTCCTACAGGTTGGTGAAGCAGCCATTGCTATATTCCCTAGCATTGGCAAATTCATTGCTGATACCATTGCAGGTGCCATATCAGGTGCTCCGGTTGAAGCAGCCAAGAAGAGTCTCAGCGAGATCAATGCTATCATGGGCAAGATTCTTACCACACAGCGTGTGAAACTGGTAAGTGATGCAGACCTTGCTTCAATTGACAAGGCACTGACCAAGACCAAAGACCTCAAGAAAGCCACAGACGAAGTATACAAGAAACCAGCACAGGTTGTTTCAGACGACAAGGCCAACAAAGCCGCTGAACGTGCTCTTGCCAACTTTGAAGAACATCTTAAAAATCTACGTGCAGCCGCACAGTATGATCGTGATAGGATCAATCTAGGCATCCAAGAAGCAGCCTTGATGAAAGAAATTGCAGATCAATCCGCTAAACTTGAAAAAGCCGGATTGAAGATGACTGATACCCAGAAAGCAAGATTGACTCTGGCATTTGAAGAAGCACAAGAAGCCAAGGCCTATGCTGCTGTGATGGAACAGGTTAACAAACTAAATGCTGATAGCAATAGACTAAAATACACTGATGTAGGTTACAATGCTGTGCTTGCAGCCACCGAAGGTGCAAGACTACAGTATGGAAAAGCATTCACTGCTGAACTAGAGTCACAGTTGCAATCTGCGATGTTTGCAAATCAAGTGGCTGTGGCAGGTGCTGATGTTGCTCGTACAGTACTAGATCTAGCCAATCAAAACAGACGTCTAGGCATTGTTGATGTTGCTGTGAGAAAAGAATCAGAAGCAGTGGATGCACTGAGAGTAAAACATGGTCGAGCACTTTCAGATGAAGCAATTGGTACTTTACGCAGTGCAATACAAGAAAATCAAGTCAAGGTAGCCAATGCTGATATTGAATCACAGATCGCTAGATTCAAAGAAGAAGGTTATCGTCTAAGCCAAGGCGATGCACTGGTTAGACAACAACTGGAAGCCACTGATGCTGCAAGATTAAAATATGGTTTTGCACTCACAGTAGAAAAACAAAATGAACTCGCAGCGGCTGTTCGTCAATTGAGTATTGAGCGAGCATCTGCTGCAATCAAACAACAACTCTTGACCATGGGTCAAGAAAGCAAGAGATTGGCCACACAGGATGTGGCACTACGCAATCAACAACAGGCCATAGACAGTGCAAGATTACAATACGGGAGTGCATTTACAGATGAACAAGAACAACAACTCAGAGCAGCAGTCCAGCAACAGCAGATTGACCAGGCTCGTGACGCTATTAACCAAGATCTGGTCCAGAGTCAGATGGAGCAAGCGCGACTCTCAATCAGCGATCTCAACACCAGAGAACAGCAAGCCGCTGTTGACCAAGCCAGAGTCAAATACGGCTCCGCGCTCACGCAAGAACTCGAAGCGCAAGTCCGAGCCAGTGTAGCCCAAACACAGGCTACCAAAGAAGCACTGGCAGTTGATGAAGCAAGACGTGCAATCTCTGGTACAATGACCACAACACAGGCAATTGGTCGTGCTCCTGGTGTGGTAGCAAAACTTGATCCTACTTCTAATACAAATGTACAGTTTGCACAGGATCAACAGGCACTGGAGGCAGCAAGAGCCAATGCCCTGATCACTGAAGACCAGTATAATCAAATGATTATCAAACTGGAAACACAGAAATCACAGGCACTGTATGATATCAGAAAACGTGAGATGGAAGACAGTCTGCGTATGGCAGGTGTTACCAACACAGGTATCCTGGATGCTGTGAGCAAAAGCATGGACAATGTGCGCTTGATGCAACAGGGTGGACTACAGGCAGCAACAGGCACAGTGGATCAATTGGCCTATGTGTTTGGTCAACTGGGTACCTATAACAAGGATGCATTCCGTGCTGCCAAGGCATTCAACGTTGCTTCTGCGTTGATCAATACCTACATGGGTGCAACCAAGGCACTGGCAACATTCCCTCCTCCTTTTAACTTTATCGCAGCAGCCGCAGTGGTTGCCGCAGGTCTTGCACAGGTAGCAGCAATCCGTAGCCAGACATTCTCAGGACGCCAGTTAGGTGGTCCGGTCATGGGTGGACAGACCTATATGGTTGGTGAAGCAGGACCAGAATTGTTTACTCCAGCAACCACTGGTACAATCACACCCAACAATCAATTGAATGGTGGTAATACCACAGTGAACTTTAATATTTCTACAGTGGATGCATCAGGATTTGATAGACTATTGCTTTCACGTAGAGGCATGATTACTGGTATCATTGCAGAAGCACAACTAGAAAAAGGACGTAGAGCATAATGGCAGATATATCACCAGGGCAGTTTCCACAAACGCCCAGTTTCCAAAGTGTTAATTTCAAAATCAACACACCTGTTATCACCAGTGAAACCAATGCTGGCAAACTGCGCCGTGTGGCACATGGACACAGTTACTATAGTTTTGAAGTAAAATATCCCAGCCTAACTGCCAGCCAACTGGGTGAAGTCACAGGTTTTTGTGCAACTGCACTAGGACCAATGTACAGTTTTGAAATCGTGTTACCAGAACTCAGCACCTCCAAGGCCTCCAACACCAGTGCAAACAATGTGGCCACCACTGGCACAGTCGCAGCAGGTCAACGCTGGGTGAATCTCACAGGTGTAGGTGTGAATAACACAGTGATTCTCAAAGCAGGAGACTTCTTTCGTTTTAACACACACAGCAAGGTCTATATGGTAACACAAGAAGTCACAACTTCTGGATCAGGCACTGCCAATGTACAGTTCTCAGGAGCATGTGTGAGTTCAGTGCCATCAGGTACCAGGATCTGGACCAATGGCGTGCCATTTACCATGGTACTAGACAGTCCAGAACAGTCATTTGAAAGCAGTTATGGTGGTATCAGCACAGTATCTCTTGCCATGAGAGAGGTATGGTAAATGAAAACCATAAGCAACACAGTACGCGAAGAATTCTATAGACAGAACTTCGTAGCAGTAGATCTTGTAGAAATACATCTCTCAACTCCTCTTTATCTTGCATCAGGTGGTGTTGACATTGCCTATGACAGTGCCACTGCACCCACAGCAGGAACCAATACCTATGGCGCACAAGGCAACTTCATGAACTTTTCTGGCATGGCAGAAGACTTTGATGTTCGTGTGGGCAAGTTCAGCATCACACTCAGTGGTGTTGGCAACAACTATATAGAAAAATTCATTGATGTGAGCACTGACATAACCAACAAGGTTGGCTATGAAGGTGCAAGAGTGGTTGTGTACAAGGCATTCTTGAACTATGCTGATCTTTCAATCGCTGGTACACCACTGATGTTATTTGATGGTCAAATTTTTAATGTAAGTATACAAGAGAGTGCAAGAACCTGCGTGATCAACCTAGAATGTTCTAGTTTGTTCAGTGACTTTGAACGCACAGCAGGAAGACGAACCAATAACAACAGCAATTGGTTGTTTCAAGGTGTACAGTATGATACCTCCATGGAACAATCAGGTTATGTTGGACAAACAGAATACAAGTGGGGCAAACTTTAATGGCAACAGTAAGAGCATGTGGACCGGATGCGATTGATCAAGTGATTATCATGGGTAATCACTGGGCAGATCAATTCGTTAGCACAGACTATGATGAACACTCATGGGGTCAAAACGTAAGACAGTACAGTATCTATGCTCATGCCTGTTGGCTGTGTTTTTACAACAACATGAATGAAATGGTAGGATTCATTTCAGGTGCTATCAGTGCTGTACCACATTCAGGAATAGTAACTTCACAGATTCACTATGTGTATCTAGAGGAACCATACCTAGATTCAGACAATTTTATGCTGTTGCATCATGCTTTTGAAAACTGGGCACGTGAAAGATCAGCAGTGAGTATCATAGCACCCAGTGGATATGAGATCCCTGAAACATACCAAGAACTATTTGACGATCTTGGCTATGCTCCTGGCGCTACTGTTATCGCGAAAGGAATAGTGTGATATGGGATGGTTTAGTTCATTAGTTGGTGCAGTAGTTGGATTTGTTGTAGGTGGACCTGTTGGTGCCGTGATTGGTGCTGGTCTAGGTGCAACCAAGGTTGGCGAAAAAGTTGTTAACGCTGTTGTAGACTTTGTGGTACAACCTTTCATGGGGTTGTTTGATGCTCCTGACATGAGTGGCGAAGCAGAACGCCAACAGGGTGTGTTGGTAACACGCCGTGCAGGTGGTGCAGAAAGTGTTCCAGTTATCTATGGTTTTCGCAAAGCAGGTGGATTGATCACTTTTGCAGAAACAGGATCAACCACAAACAAATATCTTTGGGTTGCTTATGTGTTTAGTGAAGGCGCAGTGGAAGGTTTATATGAACTCTACATTGATGACAATCAATTGGATGGCACAATCATTGCTGATCTAAATGCAGGCAAAGAAGTCACTATCACCACTGGCAAATATGCCAAGCGTGTGGTCATGCGCTGGAGTCCAGGCGTGTATTTTGATACTCCTTCCTCGTCCACACTAGGTACTGCTCTCAAAACAGGACTCATGAAAGATTCTCCTAGTTTCAAGAACACCATGACCTATAATGGTCTAGCCACACTGTTTGTTCGCTATGAATGGTTGGCAGTTACAACACAGGCCGAAGCAGATGCAAATCCATTCTCAGGAAACATACCTGATGTTGCCGCAGTGATACTGGGCAAACGAGTGGCCAGTCTTGTGGCAGGAACTACAAATGAAAATTTCACATATGGTGGCACAGGATATACAGAACGCTATAGCACTAACCCTGCTGAGATTCTACTTGATTATCTACGTAATCCACGCTATGGTAAAGGCATGAGCAACAGCGAAATTGACTGGGCAAGTTTTAGAACAGCCGCTGCCAAGTGTAACACTGAAGTGACCTATACCACAACCAATATCAAAGGTCCAATCATGACCTGTAACTATGTACTGGATACCAACAACAGCATTTTTCAAAATGTAAAACTGTTGTTGCAAGGATTCCGTGCATATCTACCCTATGTGCAGGGCAAGTACAAACTCAAGATTGAAGATGCAGGCAATGCAACAGATATCACATCAGGTTCTGCTGAGATCATTGCTGAATGCGTGAGTACCTATCAGATCATTGATGCCACATTGCTGGACAATACCTATGAAATCTCAGGTGAAGTAACCTACACAGGCATTGACAGAAGCAGCAAGTACAACCAAGTGGTTGTGACCTATGTTGACCCAAGAACAGAATTCAAATGGAGCACACAACAGGTTGTGTATCCAGAAACAGAAGCAGAACGCCTGACACTGGTTGCGCTGGATGGCGGTCGTGAAAACAAACTGGAAGTGACCTTTGGTAGCATAACCAACTATGCCATGGCCAAGGACTTTGCCAAGATCCTGTTGAACAAGAGTCGTTATGCAGAAAGCGCCACTCTCACAGTGAGCAGCCATGCATTTGAACTTGAACCTGGCGACAATATCAGGATACAGAGCAAATTGCTAAACTTTGGTGATGTGCCCTGGCGTGTGATCAACATCAGTCACAAGGAAAACTATACCTTTGATCTAGGCTGTGTTCGTAATCCAGATTTCTTGTATCCATACACACGCATTGGTGAACCTGATCGTGTGAATCCAATCTATGTGCCAAAAGGCGCCAGTATCTATTATCCAATAGAAGTAGACAAACCAGACTATAGTCTTGTGCCACCTACCAAGGCAGTTACCACTGTGGTTGGTGGAACCACAACCAATCCTGCACCCACAACTCCTACCACAACCACTGGTAATATCGCAGGTGGAGGCGTTGGTAGTGCAACAGGTACCACCAATACAAATGGAACCAACACAACTCCTACCACTGCACCCAAACCAGCACCATTAACAGATACCATTGACATAACCAATCTTACCTATGTGACCAAGAATGGACTTACCTATGCAAGGCTGGTGTTTACACAACCACAGCATGCGATGTATGCAGGATTTGATTATTATTTTGGACTAGGTACATCCACAACAAATGTGACCAAGGGCACAGAAACCACACTGGCTGGAGCAGGCAAGAGTATCACCACTGATGTAGGTCCATTGGCTATTATTTCCACACTGCAAGCCACTGCTAACTCATATACTTTCTGGGCCAGAGTAAAATATTCCACAGGTGAATACAGTACCAACTTTGTAAAAATCACATTGAACCCTGCCAACAGCGCAGGCGCAGGAACCAATCCAAGTGAAACTGTTCAAGTGGTTTCGCAGGCATGGCCTACATTTACAGAAGCAGATCTTTCAGCCACAAACAACTCAATTGAACTGCTCACTGCTACTGTGCCTAGTCTCAGTGCCACAAGAACGCTGAACATCACACTCACACAGAACGTTCGTACAGAAGCCCTGAATACTAATGTGAATGGTGTGAACTGCTACTACAAGGTCAGCACTGATACCTACTATACCAAAATATCAAAGGTATTTGCTTCTTATGCTCCTGGTACTGCTACCACATTTGCGTTTCCAGGAGACATTGGTGTGAGTGGTGGTCCTGTGCTGTATGACTTTGTGTTTAGACTAACCTATACATCAGGTACAGAAAGCACCAAACAGTATGTGTTGCCAGGACTAAGAATGGAATCACCTAGTGCTATATATCCATATGAAGCAACCTATGGTGTGAATAATGTAACCGCTGTGAAAACCATAACAGAATACCCAATTGCCACAGTGGACCAAGCACCTCCTGGTGCAGTGGCATCAGCATTGGATACCAAACTGGGAATTGGCAGTGCCAATGCTGGTATCAACTATCTTGTGAGTGGCACCACAACAGGCATGCGATTCTTCCTGGACCCACCTGATGTGGCCAATCGTGCTACCTGGCGTGGTGTTAAAATCAGTTATAGACCAGTTGTGCCTGGAACAAATCCTGCACTCACTGTGTATTCAGACAGCGCAGTCACAATCAATACCAATGGACTGCGTGTGATTGATGTTTATGGTATGACATTTGACCAAGTGTATGATATTGTGATCACTCCACGAGTCAGCAGCAGTGGTGTGGTGCAGGACAGCAACTATAGCCTGCGTGGTGTTGGTTATGTTCATAATAGAACACAGAGTACTGATTTTCCCAGCAATAACAACTGGGCTCCAGGTTTTGGATTTGTGCAAATGGATACCAACACAGCCCTGGCCAAAGAAAATCAAGCATTTGATCTAGTGGATCCCACTGTGGATATCATTGCCTGTGACAACAAGATTAGTCTTGCAACCAATTGTGGTTATACTGGTTTTAGTCTTGCAGGAACTGTGGTCACAAGAACCAATTACATTCGCTTGCAATACAATGGTGATAAAATCACAGGATTAAGCAAACTCTATATCTATCGTCGTATGAGATATACAGGCTACGGAACAACAGGAAGTGCTGCTGGTGGAACCTATGCCACGCACTATGGAGTGGGTCGTTGGGAACGTGTGGAAATCACACACACAGGCACAGGCAACAAGATTGTTAATCTGCGCTTTCCAACTCACTTCAAAGAATTCAGTACCTACTATGGAGTTGCTGGATATGCTACATCATATCCAACCTTGGTCAAGGCCAGTCTAGGTGAACCCACAGGATCCACAGTGATTGCTGCCACTGGTGGATTGTACACTGCCAGTGATGAGGCTAATCAATTTGATCTGCTGATTGTCACAGTGGTTGGTAGTACAGTGAGCAACAAAGGCCTACTGATCAGAACAGTACCACAGATAGCCAGTGATCTTTCTATCAATTTGATCAGCCCAAACAAGCCTAGCATAATTACCTATGCAAGTTATCCAACAATTCAAGACAGTGATTATACCGCAGGTTATCAACGTAGACTCAGTGAAGCAAGAACCACAAGTGTAGCATTGGCTACCAGTGCCACTGATGCCAACAAGAGTGATTTTAGAATAATTACCACAGTAAAAGGTACATCACAGGTTCTAGCAACACCAGCAGACGGACCAGCAGTAGTTTAAGGAAAATAAATGGCATTACCAGGACCAACAGGTGTATTTGACACAGCAAACAATTCATTCGTGCCAGCCAATACTGGAACATGGGCAAATCTTTCATCATGGAGTACTTGGACCAGTTGGAATTTTAGGCCTGCAAATAGTTTTGTTGTTGTTAGTGATGTTTCAAATCGTGGTCGTATTGGTTATTTTAACCTCAAGACCTCAGCAGACGTGTCAGGATCCATAGCCTACACTGTGTACACCAGTAGCACAGGTGAGTTTGCAGGTGAAGAAACCTCAACCACAATCACGCCTAACACAGGTAATCTTTCAGCGTTTTATGGCCAATATTATGCAATTTCTGCCACGGTTTCAGGCGGTACAGGTACGGAATTACGCAACCTCACTATAACCAGCACTAACGATGCATTTGACATTGAATATGATGATCTAGACACTGCTGCTTTGACACTGAGTCCAAATGATTCGGGTGGACACATACTGCCGCTGAATCGTGTGATCAGTGCAGTGGTCAACATGCAGGTAACACCACATGTGCCCACAGAACAAACCCTACAGTATGTTGCCACAGGCAATGTTGGCTATGTACTGGATTTCACTGCTACCGCTGCCACCACACTGAGCACAACCATCAGTGCCGCAACCAATTACACAGGCTATGTGGCAGTGGCAACCACTGCGAGTCCCAGTGTACTGGTTTACAAGACCACAGACAGTGGTGTGAGTTACAGCCTGATTGGCAACATTGCCAATGGAGTATCCTCTTATGGTGAAAGCGTGGCATGGAACTCAGATGGTAGCAAATTTATTCTGGGAACTGATGCTGCCAGTGCACCAAATAATCTACGTATCTATGAAAGAAGTGGAGATACACTGACCAAGAGTGGTGATCCAAACACATTCCCTGTGGGCACAGTTAGAGACCTGGCCTGGACACGCAGTGACAATGATGCCTTTGTGGTAGCACATGCATCCAGTCCTTATATCAGTGTGTATGCAGGCAACACCTATAACAAACGCAATAACCCTGCCACACTGCCCACAGGTGGTGCATACTGCGTGGCCTGGACACCCGATGATGCTTATCTTGCAGTGGGACATGACACCAGTCCTTATCTCTCTGTGTATGCCAAGAGTGGTAACACCCTGACCAAACTTGCTGATCCTGCGAGTTTGCCTGTGAGCGCAGTGATTGACCTAGACTGGTCGGCTGATGGTACCAGATTGGTATGCACAACAGGACTGGGATCCACGGCCACTCTCAAGATCTACACAAGGTCAGGCAGCACACTCACTGCTTCCACATCCAGCGTCAATTTGATTCCTACACTGGATGGATCAGGTGTGTTCACACTGGATTTCAACACTTCTGGCAATGCCTTGGCCATTGGCTGGAGTAGCACAAGAACTGATGGCACAACCTCCAAGAGATTTGGTGTGTATCGTGTGTACAGCAACAACTTTGTGTGGGCCAATGTAGCAACTTCTCTAGATGTACCTGTGTATGACATTCGCTGGGGTGGTGGAGACAGTCAACTGTATGTTGTGCATCATGATTCCACAGTGGCAGCAAACAAAGGTCTAGATGTTTATGATTTTGACTACACTGCCAACACAGTGACCGCACTGACCAGTGTGGGCGCACAACTGGCAGGCAATGCCTATGCCGTGAGTGCATATCTAGCAGAATACAATGACTATCTACAGGTAGCCAATGCTACTCCATTCATTGGTGGTGGTAATATTCGTGTGCGAAATGAGACCATGCGCTTTACCACTGCAAATACCACTGCTTCACCACATAGACTAGAAGGTATCACACGTGGATACACTACCACACAGTTTGGCACTTCCACTGCCAACACACATCCTGCAGGCAGTGAAGTGAGCCTGATATCCACGATATCCAATGCTCTTTATTTTGAGAAATCCGCAACAACCACTTCTGCTATTGCATTTATTGGCAGCAAGGACAGAACTGAACCCACTGTGGTCATACAGGATCTGGAACACAATGTGATTGATGGTGTGTTTGATGCCAGACTAAAAGTACTACCAGAACAGTACATGGACAGCACCAATCTAGGTGTGAGATAATCACCATGAATAAATATTCCAAAGGAACAAGAGAATGACATTTCCAACCGCAAACGTAAGCATCAGCAACCTAGACAGCGCCAGTGACGATCCAAGTCAGGCACGTGCTGATCTGTTGGATGCTGTTAATAAACTAAACCTGATCATGGCAGAACAAAACACCGCAGGTGGTGTTGTGACCTTGGATGGATCAGGTTATATCGCAACTGCACAGATACCTAGTACTATTTCTGTGGGTGGCACACAAACAATCAGTCCTAGTACTGGTATCGTGAACATACAGAGCGTGATCCGTTTGCCTAGTCAGACCACAGCAACCATACTGGCACTGAGCAGCCCACAAGAAGGTGACATTGCATTCTGTTCTAATGTGGGCAATGTGGCCAGCAGACCAGGACTGGCAATCTATTCTGGAAGTGCCTGGCGCGGACTCTCACTCACTGCCAATGTGTTCGTGAATCTATAATGTTCAATCTGTGTTATTCAAGGAGGTCTTGTGGACCAAAAACAATTCGAAACATGGTTAAGTACCGTTGCTGAATGGCATAAACCAAAACCCAATGATACCGCTGCTCGCGTGAGCCGTGTTCAAAATGAAACTCATGCTCAAACAGGACCTGAGATCAAGCGAATAACCTACGCCCAGGATCAACTGTGTGAATGGTGCAAACAAAAGGGTACCTGCCAAAACTATAAAAAATACACCCGTGTGTGTGACCCAAAAACTTTTGTAACCTTTTGGCGCTGGGTCTGTGGCACCTGCAACAAGATCTATAATCCTCAAACACAGGAACTTGGTAACCAAAATGGTGTTGGAATATACTATCGAGCACGTGGTCTAAGAACAGCAAAGCCTGGGAACAAACTGGGAAGACCTCCCAAGCCCAAATGGTGGAACGAAGGTCCACCTGTTGTGCGTAATACAGAATCCACAGCGGGCACTATCATCAATCATTCTGCATCAGATGCTCAGGGTAGACGTGCTGAACTACTGGATAGACTAGAAGCAATGAGAACAAATAAATAATTGCGTAATCCGGGTTGTCTACTTTGACTCATCCACCCAGGAAGTCTGCCTTGCCATGTCAGGCTTCCGCCCGGATTACACCTTCTCCAAAAACGGGCTACAAGTTAGCCCGTTTTGTTTGACTAAAAATCCACGAAGTTATATACTATGTTTATGGTGGTATGTTCCACTGCACTAATCGGAGCCGGCCACATGTCAACCATAGATCAAAGTCGTGCATATCTCTCACTTAGGGAACAGATAACTCAAGTTAGGCGCGAGTTCGGAGAAGATACTGCCTGGCACATCATTGAACAGGCCATTGTGGCCAATCTTGCACTCTCACTCAAACAGGAGTCTGTATGTTCCGAGTCATCACAGTTGTCGCAATCTTGATGCTCACTGGCTGTGCCAACACACAGCAGGCAGCACAGAGCCACTGGGACTGGATCAACACAGTGGGCAAAACATCTGAGCAATTGGCCCAGCCCCGATACACAGATCATTATACCACAGGTGTAAACATCACTCCTATCACAGTGAATGGACGCAGTTTTACAGTGGTCACGCCTGCAAGGTAAATATTACTGTCCCAAGAGGTTACAGCCATTACCTCCTATCTGACTTCTTCGCGGTTGTCGGGACATCCTCTGATAAAGACTCCGAATCTTCTCCAGGGAAACTAGATCCAGCGCAATGCTAGATCGGGAAACAAGCCCAGTCTGACTCTGGGCTTTTTCTTGGCCTCAAAATCATTGTTATTTTTCGGATTGTCATATATACTTGTGACTCGGAGTCAGGAAACATTTTATCAAAGGAAAAATATGCGAATCCATCCCTCTATCTATCAACGTCATTGCAACTGTGATGTGTATGTTGATATATTCCCCAAAGACAAAAAAGGCAATCTGATCACAACTCATGCAGGTGCTCTGCGCTGTAGAGATCATGACCAGTGGCTCAAATGGGTAGGCTTACAAGAACTAGGCGAACTGCAACAACTAGATCTAGTGGAGGCAGACCAATGAAATATACCACTGATGAAATATTCAGCATGGTTGCACATGCTAGACAACAACTTGATAATCAAGATTCGCGAGAACAACATCTCGCGCGAGAACTTATAATCGCAGACGACAATTCGCGAGAAGTATATAAAGATAAAAAGAATAAAATAGTAAAGTATGTTTCTCGCTTGAGCGAAGAAATTGATCCTTTGACTTCGTCTCCTCTTGGCCCCTCTGCGAGGGAAGTCAGCCCAGAGGGCTTGGAGGGCTTGTGTTCTCAAGAGGAAGAGGTTAGTGTTATCACGCCCGCGAGAACAAGTCCTCGCATCACTGGTATTTCCATGCAACATGTTCGCACTGAGCGAGGTATCAAGATCAATGTTGCAATACAAGATGAAGAGGATGCCAAACAAGGATTATATGTAGAACTCACAGCAGAACTCAAACGTCATGGACGACTACGTGAACTCAAACGTTACAAAGGTGATAGTTATGAGTTTGAAGAACTGTACATTGCAACAATAAATGAACTAAAAGAACTTTCACCCAAACAAGGCAAAAGAATAGCAATAGGTAGATTACACGAACGTGGTCTTAGAGGTAAATGGGTTGCAAATATCATGGTAGTTGCTACACTAGATGAATCTGGAACAATAGCAACTGATGTTGTGATCAATATCAATGGTGAAGAGTATGAAATTGTGCTTGATGGACAAATGAGTCCTAGTCAAGAAAAAATATATCATAACACAGGCATTTATGGTAACCTGTCAAGTACAAAACCAACACCAACGTTGGCCACACTCAAACGCAAGACATTTAATCCTTAAATAATCAATGACCAACATGCTTGTACCAGGCACAAGAGGATTCACACGAGTACTGCTACACTGGTGGCAAACCCTGAATTCTGCACAGTATCTCACTGTGGATCTTTATCCAGGCACTGCACTGCCTATCAGTGACTGGGTTAACCAAACAGAACAGGATCAGGCCTATTACTATAGCCTGGATCTGTTTGATCATGAGGATCTACGGCAATATCTGGAACTGGCAGAGATAACTCGAGGTATTGATAGTGTGCTGATCACCACTGCACTGGACCTGACCTGTAGACTGGATCCTGAACTCACACATGATATGGAGATACCAGGTATCTGGATTGCACGTTGCCAAAAGACTTGATTTTTCACGCAGAACTAAATACAATTGATGTTGCTTACTGAGTGGACGCTTAAACTCAGATACTCCGGAGGAGATTGAGATGCTACAACCTAGACCAAGACCTGAACCACGAACGGTCACCATACTGCCCCGAGTCACAGCGGCACGTACACAATACTATGACATGAGCGATGCGGACACTGCCTACATATATGACTGGCTGATCCGTTTTCTTGCTGACCTAACAGAATTGGCCACACACGACGAAGAACTCCGGCGTGAATGGTTCCGCCGTCAGCCCAGACGCTATCCCAAGGGCACACGTGGACCCAACTCCACTGCCTCCATGATTGCAGGCATCATTGCAGCCCGACTTGCAAACCCCAAGCACAACATCAGTGAACCACAACTGGAACCACTGGAACACATATTTGACATGATTGAAACCCTGTATGATGATCTGGACGCACCTCCACAGAGAATAGTGTTTCGCAAGAGCCTGTTTGAGGAATCCACATGAGAGAACTCACTGCACAAGAATTTGACCATGTGCGTGGCATGACCCTGGCCCAGCAACTGCAATGGTTGATACAGGATCAAAGCCTGCCCGGCGAACCCGATTCGTGGCATCTGGAGATAGACCAAGAGATCGGAAATCCTGTATCCGGAGCACGTTTTGTATGGTCAGGAGTAGAGGTACCAGGCCTATGAACACAATCTCCACTGTGACCACTGCACACACACCAGAACCTGATGCACAACAGATCTCACGAGTTGCACAGGCCTTGATCATGATGCAAAAGGACCCTGAGGTGCTGTATCTTGTGCGCTTGAGACGATTAGTGGACTGTGTGAGTGCAGATCCTGAACTGCGTGATCAGGCACTGCAAGCATTTGAACTGTTTGGACGAGCAGCACAAGAGAGAGGACATCACTGGATATGAACATGGATTTTGACCCTTATCAGGTGTTACAGGAACTGCAACAGGCATTCCTGTTACTGAGCGAGAATCAACGCCTGTTGAATGAAAATCAACAGAGACTACAGCAGGCCACTGATCTATTGTGTGCTGCCTGTGAAAGACTCAACACACGACAGGATATTCTGGCACAACAACTGGGGTTCCCTCAATAGGTGTTAGTTAAACCCTGGTAAAAAAAACTGCCATAAATAAAAGGGTCTAGACAACACAAAGGGGACCCCTACTATGGCCATTCCAAGCCTAACACTACGAAATACCAAAGGGTCTGCTCTCACATTCACTGAAGCAGACACCAACTTCCAGAATCTCGCTAATGCCACAGTTGGCGTTTCAGCAGGTGGAACCACAAGCAATGTGGCATTAAATGGCGCATCAGGCGCACCCACCGCAATCACATTTGCAAACACCGCTACCATTGGTGCAAGTCAAACCTCAGGCACAGTTAGCCTAACACCTATCACAGTGGGCACAGCAGGCACATATCAAGGCACTGTGACCACCGATGTGTATGGACGTGTGACTGCAGGATCAAATGGATTCACTGCCAATGTGAATGGCAATGGTCAGTACATGGACAATATCATTCTTGTGGACTATAAAGAAAAGATTGCCAACACAGGTCCATTCACAGGCACAGTCACAGTGAATGCCAACACAGCACCTATCCAAACAGGCGCTGTGACAGGATCAATCACGATCAATACCAACAACATCACAAATCTGTCAGCAGGCGAATCAGTCACGCTGTTGCTGTATCAAACAGGCAATTACACACTCACAAGCAATCTTAAATTTGTGAGTGGAACCAAAACAATCTCTACCACAGCAGGCAATGTGGATGCACTCACAATCTTCTATGATGGCACGTCATACATTGCTGGCCTAGCCAAGTACTGGTAAGGAGATCATATGTTTTTTGCAAAAACAGTTACGCAGGGTATTCTTGGCGTGCCAGCAGCACCAGCAGGAGATACTGATCCCTACTGGAACAATGTGCAACTCTTGGTCAAGGCCAATGGATCAGATGGCGGCACTACCTTTACTGACTCCAGTCTGAATGGTTATAGTTCACCTTCAGTAACAGGTGTAACCACAAGCACCACACAGGCCAAGTTTGGCACAGCCTCTATGAGATTCTCAGTGGGCAACAGTGCCAATGCTTATTTGACCTGGCCCAATACTTCCACTGCTGTGGCAAACTTTAATCTTGCCAATGACACAGACAATGCATTCACTGTTGAAGCCTGGATCTATGTGACCTCTACTTCCACATATGGACACTTGTTTGAATGGGGCACAGGCTCAAGTTCTCGTAACGTGGTGTATCTAAATGGTGCTTATCCTGAAGTGTACACAGACACAGCAGCCAATGGTGGTAATCGTGTGAACAATTCCACTCGTGCAGTTACAACAAACACCTGGATGCACATTGCATTTGTACGCAATGGCTCCACTGACTACAGACTGTACCTAGATGGTAACCAGTGTGGCAGTACCTACTCAGGTAGTATCTTCTTCAAAGGCAATTCCAAGTTTGATGTGGGCATGAACGTGTACTCCGTGAGCGCAGGTGATAGATTCCAGGGCTACATGGATGAACTGCGTGTGACCAAGGGTGTGGCACGATACACCACAACATTCACACCACCCACAGCAGAATTCCCAACATCATGACACAACTAGAACTCATACCCGATATAGCAGCAGAGCGAACCAGTCTTGAGACTCACGTGGATGTGTGTGCTCAACGCTATGCCCTGATACTGCAACGATTAGACAGCGTGGACATACGTTTTGATCGTATGGAAACTGTTGTGCAGGAGATCCACACCAGGATCACCACACAGCAGGATCAAACTCTGAGAACCTATCTGATGTGGGCAGGTGTGATCATTGCAGGCCTAGTGAGTGTAACCGGCTATCTGCTCACAACCTTTGTAATAGGAAAATAACATGACCTGGCCCAATACCGCAATCTCCACAACATATCTTGATGCAGGTAGCGATCGTCCTAGCCAAGCACGAGCAGACATCAAACTCATGGCTGATGCTGTGAATGCCATGATCACAGAAGGCAATGGCAGCAAGTATATCAAAATAGGCTTGACCACAAGTTCAAGTGCACCACGTGTGGGAAACCCAGGAGATGATGGATTCTTTTACTATCGAAGTCAATTAAGCCTCACCCAGGATCCTGGCTCTATTGGTACACTCAGTGACAGCAACTATAGGATCACACTGCCTGCAGGCAACTATCTCACGATTCTTCCACCAATAAAAATAAGCGCTTCCAACACCTATGATTGTTACCTACATGATGTGGCAGCGGCCACAGATGCTGCGTCAACTCTGGACTGGAGCAAGTTAGCCACCAGTAATAGTGCAGGATTCAATATCCTGGTGCTAGGTGATGGAACAAGTCAAGCAGCAGATTATTTTTCTCTTGCACAAGCAACCACGTTTGAAATGAGAACAAGATTAGTAACAAACCAAGGTGCTACCCTAGGGCAGAGCATGCATGTGAGTTACTTCAACTTGATCAAATTCTAACCACAAATAAATAAACAGTCCGGACAAGACTCACAAACCCCTTAAGGAGACACAAAAATGTCAGCAGCCAGTAATTACTTGGAAAACAAAGTCCTAGATCATGTTCTAGGCAAAGGCGCTCGTACCATGACCAGTCCAGCAGCAATTTACCTTGCTCTGTTCAAAGAAACAGGCACAGGTACTCTAGCCAATCTTGAAGCAGGTACACTAACAGATGAGATTTCAACATCAGGCACTGCCTATGCTCGTACCGCAGTGACCTTTTCAGCAGCCGCATCAGGCACTGCCGCAACATCAGGCACAGTAAGTTGGACCACAGCCACTGCAGACTGGGGCACTGTGACAGCAGTTGCTGTGATGGATGCAACCACAGCCGGCAACGTGTTGTTCTATGGCAACCTCACTGCAGCCAAGGCTATCTCATCTGGTGATACATTCCAGATCAGTTCAACCAATCTAACAGTAAGCCTGGCTTAACAGCACCTGTGCTAACAGGAGCAGGCCTTGGCTGATATCATCTATGTTGACTTAGACTATGTAGATCCAGGTTATACAGTTTCTACACTAGACGGGGCTGTGGCGATTGTCACAGCCTTCAGCATGGATGGGCCACCAGACTCTGGTTGGGCCCTGGATGATTATTGGGATCCTGGTTATGTGAGTACAGGCCCCCAGGGTGATAGAGTAACACTTAAAACAGGCTCAGCAGACTTCGCTTCAGCAGCAACCACAACCACGATCGCAGCAGCCACATGTGATGCCACTGCGAGTGTGAATTCTGTTCATGCTATAAGTGCAGTGGCTGAAGTGAATCGATCTGCTGCGGCCAGTCTCGTTTGCACATCCACAGTCACAGTGACAGGTGTGAAGTCAGCAGATGCTCAAGCCACACCAGGTGCTGTGAGTACCTTGAGCACAAGTGCAAGTCCAATTCGTACAGGCTCTGCTGATCTTGCTTCCATAGACACATTTGGTGTTAGTGCTCGTGCCAACAAAAACTTTGTGGCTGGCCTTGCCGCAGTGGTCACAGTTTCTGCCACAGCATCACGCACAGTGGATGCAGGGCTCACACCAAATATCATAACCTGGAATGATCAATCCTGGTCCTGGGATTCCTGGACAGGTAGTACCTGGGATGAACCCACAGGCATACTGTTTAATTCAAGATCAGACTTTACGGTACAGGCCGAAGCAGGATTATTGGCATTTGGTGCTCTGACCTCAACCTCAACTGTTTCTGCACAAGTCGAACGTGTGCTGGGTGCTACGGGTGCTTTGAATTCTTCAGCCCAGGTCTCAGCCACAGCAGGCGCACAACGAGATTGCACAGCATCAGTTAACAGTGTGTTCGTTCAGTCAGCGTCTGGTGATAGAACAAGAGATGTATCAGCGGCTCTAGTAAGTGCTGTGTCAATTACTGCCGGCGGAGCAAGAACCAAAGAAGCCTCTGCTGCTTCGAGCAGTTCCGCAACTTTGAATGCAACCGGTGGACTACTGGCAGTGGGTTCTGCTGCTTTGCAGGCCTTTGATACTGTGAGTATTGCTGCCAGAGCCACACTTACCAGTGAAACTGCACTACAAACTTCTGCCTCACTGAGTGCATCCACATCTATTCTACTATCAGGTGCACGTGATCTTGTGAGCACAGTCACACTTGCTGCTACTGCTAGAGGTGATGCACGGGGAGAAGCAGCACTTGCAAGTATCAGTACTTTCACCGCATCAGGAACAAGAACTCTAGGTGCTTCTGCTGCACTCAACAGTGCGTTCACTACCTATAACAATGGTGGATTGGTCAAAGGTGGTATTGCAAATCTACAGGCCTTTGACTTTGTGCTGGCCACAGGATTTATCGTACACATTGAAGCATGCAGAACAGTCACAGTTTCTGCGGAGACCAGACGATTCTTGGTCACAGCCAAGCCAATGATTCAGGTACCCTTTGAAGATCGTGTAAATATGGTATCACCTGGCGTGGAATATCAACTGGTACCTGCAGAAGATAGAGTGATAGAGGCAGTGTGCTGATCATTCATAAAAGGACAAACAAACAATGACAACAAAATATCTTGACAAAGACCCCAGTGCTAGATTAACCTACAGTGTGGACTGGACTGACTGGCTGGCCAACAGTGAAACAGTGACCGCAAGCACATTTACCACTTCCAATGTAGCAGGTGACACTGCCAACATCACAATACATTCCAACGCCATTGTTAGTGGAAACCTTACCTATGCAGACATATCAGGTGGCAGTGCAGGCAATACCTATGTGATTACCAATAGGATTACCACAAGCGATGGACAGATTGATTCCAGACGCTTTAGACTGCGAGTAACACAGAGATATCTATGATAGCAGAACAAGAACTGCCTGATCTTCCCAGTGAAGCACCTGAACAAAAGGTGCAGATCAAATGGGAATTCAAACCACGCAAGGATCCCAAATGGGGTGAAGTAACCAAGCGTGGGCTTGTGGTTGGTAAAGGTGCAAATCAAAAGATAGTGGACCCAGACGAGGTCTATAGATTGAGTGAGATTGGTTGTTCCATTGAAGAAATGAGCAACTTCTTTGGTGTTAATCGTGAAACACTCAAGTACAATTTCATGCCCTATATCAAACGTGCTGAGAGTGAACTCTACACACGATTGAGAAACAAACAGATAGAAGTAGCACTGAATGGCAACCCAACCATGCTGATCTGGCTGGGCAAACAATTCCTAGGACAGTCAGACAATCCTACCACGGTTGATACCAATCGTGTGCTACCATGGACAGATTCACCTGAGGATAAAAAACCCGATGAGTCTTAATCCTGGTCAGCGTGAGGTCTCAGACAGCGGTGCGCGATTCCGTGTGGTTATCGCTGGACGTCGTTGGGGCAAGACTCACCTGGCTATTCGTGAACTGGCCAAGAGATGTCGTGAGCCAAACAAACGTGTGTTCTATGTTGCACCAACCTATCGTCAAGCCAAACAGATTGTGTGGGACACACTCAAATGGCGCATGCAGGATCTAGGCTGGGCACGAAAAGTAAATGAAAGTGATCTCACCATCACACTGATCAACGGATCTAGTATCAGTCTTCGTGGAGCAGATAATCCAGATAGCCTGCGTGGCGTTGGATTAGATTTTGTGGTCATGGATGAGTTCGCGATGATTGATGAAAAAGCCTGGGTTGAAGTGCTTAGACCCACGCTGAGTGACAAACGTGGAAGTGCTATGTTCATTTCCACTCCAATGGGACAGGGCAACTGGGCATATGATCTCTATCAACGTGGACATGATCCTGTAGAGCATTCCTGGGAAAGTTTTCAATATACCACACTGGATGGCGGTAATGTATCAGAGGATGAAATAGAACAAGCACGCCGAGATCTTGATGAAAGAACATTTCGTCAGGAATATATGGCCACCTTTGAAACAGCAGGCAACAGGATCTACTATGCATTTGATCGTGGCATGCATGTTCGCAGTCATGACCTAGACACACAGGTGCTGTACACAGGCTGGGACTTTAACATTGACCCAATGAGCGTGGTGATTGCTGTTCGCACAGGAGATCATCTACATGTCATCGACGAAATCCGTTTGTTTTCTTCTAACACCCAAGAAGCGGTGGACGAGATCAAGACTCGCTATCCAAGAAGCCGCATCTGGGCCTTCCCAGATCCTGCATCACGTCAAAGAAAAACGTCAGCAGGCGGTGTTACTGACCTCACCATCCTGCAGAACGCGAACTTTGTGGTG
>Ga0114973_10000517_pt1 | contig 29277 bp, 28 predicted proteins | sample M_140807_MF_Meta_FD_87025 | JGI IMG/M metagenome (GOLD analysis project Ga0114973, IMG submission 87025) | Freshwater microbial communities from Lake Montjoie, Canada to study carbon cycling - M_140807_MF_MetaG | ecosystem: Environmental > Aquatic > Freshwater > Lake | place: Lake Montjoie...
AGACAACATGCCAGAACATGCTCTCCCTGCTGACCCGACGCTTGACGAAGTTCGCGCTGCCATTGCCCCCGTCATCGGCCGTCACGCCGGCTTTGATGGTTGGTCCGACGCCGCCGTTCATGCGGCGGCTGATGATATGGGCATTGACCGCGACGTTGCTATGCTGGCCTTCAACGGTAAAGCGATCGACATGATCGATGCCTGGATTGAGGGCGTGGACTTGGAGCTCGCCCGCCGCTTGCCAGCCGACAAATTGGGGGCGATGAAAATCCGCGACCGCATTACTGCTTTGCTGGCGACTCGGCTGGAAATTATGGCGCCCGATCGGGAATCGCTCCGCCGCGCCCTTGCAATCATGGCGATGCCCCAGAATTTAGCCAGGTCCGCAAAAATGGGCTGGCGTTCGGCGGATCGCATGTGGCGTCTGGCGGGGGATACCGCAACGGACCTCAACCATTATACCAAGCGCATGACATTGTCCGCGGTCTACGCCAGCACATTGAGCGTTTTTGTGAATGATGACAGCGACAATTTTGCAGATACCCGCGCGTTTCTCGACCGACGGATCGACAATGTGATGCAAATTGAAAAGGTGAAATATCAGGCCAAGCAACGCACGGAATTCACGCCAAGCCTGTCGCGATTTATCGGCCGGTTGCGCTATCCTGCAAAGTGAGATGAATCTCTATTGATGTTATTGCGAATCGGTTGCAAATACCGCGCGTGCAACTTGATCACCTTCCACTCAACCGCATGGCGGTCATTCGGACCATCCATTGGGATGATTTGCCTGACCAGGAAGGGCATCGTTTGCGTTCGCTCGGCTTTGAACCCGGCGTAGCGATTGAGGCATTGCACAAGGGCATATTGATGTGGCGCGATCCACTGGCGGTGCGTGTCGGCCGGATGACTGTTGCCTTGCGCACCAACGTGGCTGCCGCAATTGATTGCGAGTTATCGGCATGACCGAGATGCCGCCGCTGGTGGCCTTGGTCGGTAATCCCAATGCGGGGAAAAGCGCATTGTTTAACGCGCTAACCGGCGCGCGACAGAAAATTGCCAATTATCCAGGCGTAACGGTGGAGCGTAAATCGGGGCGCGCCGCTTTTGCCGATGGGCGTCCGATCGAGATGATCGATTTGCCCGGCGCCTATAGCCTGAGTCCCGACAGCCTCGACGAAGCCGTCACGCGCGACGTGGTCTTAGGCAACTTGCAAGGCCATCGCCGACCCGATGCGCTGGTCATCGTGCTCGACGCAGGCAATCTCGACAATCATCTACGCTTTGCGCTTGAACTGATTGCGCAAGGCCTACCGACGGTGGTCGCATTGAACATGATTGATTTGGCCGAGCGGGACGGGCTTCAACTGGATTCGCAAAAGCTGGCGCGCGCGCTTGGCGTACCCGTCATTGAGACGGTTGCCGTGCGTCGCCGCGGGCTTGAGCCATTGATGATCCAGCTGGAGGAAGCGCTCCATAATCCCAGTCCGGCGATAGAGCCGGTCGCCATATCCATCGGCGCGCAGAACCAGCGCGCCCGCGACATCGCCCGCTCGGTCATCATCAGCGAAACCGCCGGCCGCCAATGGACACGCCGGCTCGATGCCGTGCTGCTGCATCCGGTCGGCGGCGTGGTCATCTTGCTCGCGTTGTTGTTCCTGATGTTTCAGGCGGTCTACGGCTGGTCCGAGGCGCCGATTGGCTGGATCGAAAGTGGCTTTGCCTTGCTGAGTGATGGCATTAAAAATGCTATGCCTGACGGACTTCTGCGGTCGTTCCTCACCGATGGGGTCATCGCCGGCGTTGGTTCGGTCATCGTCTTCTTGCCGCAGATTCTGATACTTTTCCTGTTCATATTATTGCTCGAGGCGTCGGGCTATATGACGCGCGCGGCCTTTGTCATGGACCGGTTGATGGCGGCGGTCGGGCTTTCGGGACATAGTTTCATTCCCTTATTGTCGTCATTCGCCTGCGCGATTCCGGGCATCATGGCGACGCGGACGATCATGGATCAAAAGGAACGGCTGGCGACCATTCTTATTTCGCCATTGATGACCTGTTCGGCGCGCCTGCCCGTCTACACTGTTATCATCGGCGCATTCATTCCGGCGTCCAATATTGGCCCCGGCATTGGCTTACAAGGGCTGGTCCTGTTCGGCCTTTATATTGCAGGGATTTTGGGTGCGATGCTGGCGGCATCCGCCATCCAACGCTTTGTGACGCAAAGCCGAACGAGCAGTTTCCTGATTGAAATGCCGCGTTATCAATGGCCACGGGTCAGCGACATTGCGCTTAACCTGTGGCAGCGCGCATGGGTTTTTCTGCGCCGTGCAGGGACGATCATTTTTGCCGCAACGATCATTTTATGGGCGCTTCTAAGCTTTCCCAAAGCGCCCGAAGGCAGCAATATCTCGCAGGTCGAATATTCTGTTGCGGGCCGTATTGCCGACGGCCTTGAACCGATTGTCCGGCCCATTGGTTTCAACCACGACATTGCATTGGCGTTGATTCCGGCAATGGCGGCGCGTGAGGTTGCGGTTTCGGCACTGGCAACCGTCTATGCTATTGATGCGGCGGATGACGACACCGCGGCAACAAGCCTTGGTCCAAAGCTTGCGGCGGACTGGTCGCTTGCCACGGCGCTCGCCTTTCTTGCTTGGTTTGTTTTTGCGCCGCAGTGCATCTCCACAATTGCCGTCACACGGCGCGAAACCAATGGCTGGAAATGGCCTATCTTCATGGTCACTTATCTTTTTGCGTTGGCATATGCCGCAGCAGGTATAACATATTGGACAGCGCGCTCCTTCGGCTTATAGCGGATCAACGAAAACTTTTGCATGTAAGGGCAGCAACATGGCGGGAAGCGTCAATAAAGTCATCATCGTCGGCAACTTGGGCGCAGACCCTGAGGTCAAATCATTCCAGAATGGCGGACGTATCTGCAATTTGCGGATCGCGACTTCCGAAGATTGGAAGGACCGCACCACGGGCGAGAAAAAAGAGCGCACCGAATGGCACTCTGTCGTGCTCAATTCAGATGGCCTCGTCGGCGTTGCGGAGCGCTTCTTAAAAAAAGGCAGCAAGGTGTATATCGAAGGCCAATTGCGCACGCGCAAGTGGCAGGATGCTTCGGGCAATGACCGGTATACGACCGAAGTTTCGGTTGCCGGTTTTGACGGCAAGCTTGTGATGCTCGACGGCCCCAAGGGTGGATCGGGCGGCGGCGGTGATAGCTGGGGCGGCGGCGGATCGTCAGGCGGCGGATCGTCAGGCGGCGGCTCTGCTGCTGGCGGCAGTGCTGGCGGAGCATCTGGCTTTGGCGGCGGTGATTTCGACAATGATCTCGACGACGACGTCCCGTTTTGATCGCTAATCACGGGGTAATATTGACGGCAGATTGAGCGGGGACCAACATGAAAAAAGCGATATTGGTCCTTGCCCTCCTTGGCGCGATCGCAGCCTATTTCATTTTTGATCTCGGTCAGTTTCTCAGCCTCGAAAACTTTAAAGCGAGCCAAGCAGACATTGTCGAGGCGAAAGACGCGAACCCAGTCCTCTACATCACCGGATTTTTTATCCTGTATGTTGCGGTGACCGGGCTATCCATTCCCGGCGCGGCGATTATGAGCCTTGTTGCCGGCGCATTGTTTGGCGTCGTGGTTGGCACGATCATTGTTTCCTTTGCCTCTACTATTGGCGCGACTTTGGCATTTCTAAGTGCACGCTTCGTCTTGCGCGATTGGGTGCAGGGGAAATTTGGCGGGCGTTTGCGCGTGATTGACGACGGCCTACAAAAGGACGGCGCGTTTTATGTGTTCACACTGCGCCTCATTCCTGTGTTCCCGTTTTTTGTCATCAACCTGTTGATGGGCTTAACGCGCATTAAAACGCCAACGTTTTTCTGGGTCAGCCAATTGGGAATGTTGCCGGCAACAATCGTGTTTGTGAACGCGGGCACGCAAATCAGCAGGATAGAAAGCCCCGCTGGTTTATTGTCCCCGGCCCTTATAGCATCCTTCGTCGCGCTTGCGTTTTTCCCATGGGCGGCAAAGGGTATTGTCGCCTTATTGAAGCGCGGCCGTGCCTGAACGCGTACAAAAGCCGAAGCGGTTTGACCGCAACCTCATTGTCATTGGTGCTGGCTCGGCTGGCTTGGTCTCTGCATATATCGCCGCAATGGTGAAGGCCAAAGTGACGTTAATCGAAGCGCATGAAATGGGCGGCGATTGCCTGAACACAGGATGCGTCCCATCCAAGGCGCTTATCAAAAGCGCGAAGGTCGCACATCAGATTGCCGACGCAGCGCGCTTTGGCATTGATGTGGGGGCGCCCCGTATCAATTTTCCGGCAGTCATGCGCCGCGTGCGCGATGTCATTACCGCAATTGAGCCACATGACAGCGTTGAGCGCTTCACGGGCCTTGGGGTCGACTGTGTGCAGGGCTATGCGCGCTTCATTGACCCTTGGACGGTCGAGATTGACGGCGAGCGGCGGTTGACGGCCAAGTCTTTTATCATCGCCACGGGTGCAGCCCCGCTTATCCCGCCGCTACCTGGTGTAGAAGACAGCGGATATCTCACCAGTGAGACATTGTGGGATGTAATGGCGACGCGGGCGGCTGTGCCGGACCGGCTGGTCATCTTGGGCGGCGGACCAATTGGATGCGAGCTTGCGCAGGCATTTCAGCGCCTGGGGTCGAACGTGACCATCGTCGAAATGACGGACCGCTTGCTGTTGAAGGAGGATACGGATGCCGCCGCCCTGGTGACGGCGCGTTTGGCATCGGAAGGCGTTTCTATCCGCATCAAGCATCGCGCGTTGCGGTTTGAAGCGGGCAAGACGCTGGTCGTTGCAGGGCCAGAGGGCGAGGCCGCAATCGCTTATGATGACATCATCATCGCGGTTGGGCGCAAGCCGCGCGTGTCTGGTTTCGGCCTAGAAGAACTTGGGCTGGTCGTTGACGGTCGGTTGGAAAACGACGTGTTTTTGCGCACCAACATGCCGCACATCCTGTGCGCCGGCGATGTTGCGGGGCGTCAGCAGCTCACCCATGGCGGCAGTCATGAAGCCTGGTATGCCAGCGTCAACGCGCTTGCCCGCCCCTTCAAAAAATACCGGACCGATTACCGCGTCCTGCCACGCGTAACCTATACAGAGCCCGAACTGGCAACGGTGGGCCTCACCCAAGCTGAAGCGGAAGAGCAGGGCCTGTCCTTTGATGTCACGCGCTATGATCTGGATGATCTCGACCGGGCAATTGCGGAGAGCGAGGCGCACGGTTTTGTCAAAATTCTGACCGCAAAGGGCAGTGACCGGATCTTGGGCGCGACCATCATTGGCCAGAATGCCGGCGAAATTCTCGCCGAAGTCACCTTTGCGATGAAGCACAATATGGGCCTGCGTAAAATCCTCCAGACCATTCATCCTTATCCCACATTGGCGGAAGCGAACAAATATGCCGCCGGACAATTTGGCCTCGCGCGCAAGCCTGTGGCATTATTGAAATGGGCGGAACGCTGGTTCCGGTGGCAGCGCGGTTAGCGGAAGCTTTTTGCCGCAAGGACCATGCGCTGAAAAACCGTCAGCAAACACAGCATGGCAAAGACGATCGCGAGCGTCGGGAAATATGCTGGGAACAGACAAAATAGCACGAAAAAGGCGATAGTCTCCCCGCCCTCCATCAATCCAGTCGAATAGATAAACGCCTTTGGCCCATGTGTGCCGCCATCGGTGGGTTGCCGCGCGGCAATGGCGGCGAAGGCCAAGAAGCTGACGGCGGTTAATGTGAAGCTTGCGACCAGAATTAAGGCTGGCATTTGGTTTGCGGGGTCAATCCATGCGAACGCCACAGGTACCGAGAGGTAAAATACATAATCGCAGAGTATATCGAGATAACCGCCCAATTCGGTCGGCCCATTGATGCGCGCAATCGCGCCATCCAGTCCGTCGAAAATCCGGTTCAGCATTATGAATGCCAATGCCGCTGCGAAATGCGATTGGGTGATACAAACAGCAGCGCCAAGCCCAAGCCCCGCGCCGCTGATCGTCAATGCGTTCGCCGAAATGCGCGCGCCAGCGGCCCACGCTGCAACGCGGGTGAGCGCCGGATCGAGCAACCGGCGCAGCGCCACATCAAACATGGCGCGTGCCCCTCATTTTTTCGCCAATAAGTCTTTAAGGCCTGCCAAAACGCCTGTCGGAACAACATCTTCCTCGCTCTTCACCCCAGCGGCCTTGAGCATTTTCTCCGCCTCCGGGCTACGCGGATAGGGGTTGAGGGCTAGGCCAAGTGATTGGGCAACGGCTTCGCCCAGGTCAATGGTCTGGCCATCATGAAACATCGTGTCGCAATCCTCTGGCGCAAGCTCAAGCTCAACCTCGCCATTGACCACAGGCTCTGGAACAAAACGGATATGGACCGCCTCATCCATTCGGGTTGGAACAGGGTCATGCGAGGCAATGCAAAATTGCGCGAGATCTGCAGTGAAGCGGCCCGTGGCCACAACCCCTTCCGCATCATGCGCCAGCGATATCTCCGCCTTTAACGAACCCAGCGCAGCCAGATCAAAACGCGCCATCAGACCAGCGCGGGCATCTTCATCCGCGGACAACTGAATATTATGGCTGTGGCTGCCAACTTCCGAAAGTTTGATGACATGGCTGAACTCGTTGCTCATCACCATTTGGCGTCGCCTTCGACAATCATATCGGGCAATTGTGCGCCCAGCGCCCGCTCGACATCAAGCAGACCCTGGTGTGTGTGGGCAAGCGCCTCGGGTGATGGCGCAACGCTGCGGTAAATGTTGCGGACAATGACATCATCAAGCAGATTATTGTCCGCCATAGCATTACGCAGTGCGCCAAGCCTGCCGCCGACCGCACTCATGATCTGGCCAATATGTTTTCCGACAATCATGTCGCCAATGCCGACCTCGCGTAATTGCCCGTCCATGTCGTCGACAAATACTTCCGTCAGCCGCGCCATGTCCAACGCATAGGCCTTGCCCTCCTCAAGCCGCAGCAGCACAAGAGACAATATCGTTGCAACCATATCGAACCGGCCATCAAGGCTGTCGGGCACCTGCCCCTCAACATACCAATGCGGCGCGCGGGCCTTAGCCACGATCTGGTTATACAATGGAACAAGTTTCAACTTGGGGTCGGGTTGCCCGTTACCGAACAGTCTTTTCAAAAATGTCATAACGGCGATTTCATCCTTACTCATCCGGCATTCATCTGGGATTGCATATTGATATTGCGCCTTAAGGATGCAATGGCAAAGGCCCAAGTTTAGTGGATAAGCGGAGAAGTCTATGCGCGCGTCGCAAATTGTTAGTCTTGCAACAGTGATTGCTGCTTTATCTCTGTCTTCGGGGTGCACGCGCTTGAAATCACATCAAGGATATATTGGCGACCAAACGTTGCTGAGCTCGGTTCAGCCAGGTGTCGACAATAAGGAATCGGTTCAGGCATCGCTTGGCCGGCCGACATTTGTTGGCCAGTTCGACAAGAATGACTGGTATTATTATTCGCGTGACGCCAAGCAATTGGCATTTTCGCAGCCCGTGGCGGAAAATCAATATGTGCTCAAGGTCCGTTTCGACCAAGCGGGCAATGTTGCGTCGGTGTCGCAAACCGGCAAAGAACTGATTTCCAAAATCAGCCCCGAAGGCGATAAGACCCCAACACTTGGCCGCGACACGAGCTTCTTCGAAGAAATCTTCGGCAATATCGGAGCTGTCGGTGCCGGTGGTGGTCAAGGCGGGACGCCGAACAGCCCGAATTAAATTAAATTCCTGACCGACGTCAAATCGGCATTCTGAGGCTGTTTGCGTTCTGAAGCGGAGCTTCGGTTTGCTAGTGGGCTACTCCGTAACGCCTGCTGCTGCCAACACTGCAAGGGTCACAAGGTCGCTTGTGCTGGATGCCATGGTCGCGACTTGCACTTGGCGCTCCATACCCAGCAGCATCGGACCAATGACTTGATCCCCGCCCAATTCGCGCAGTAGCTTTGCCGAAAGATTTGCCGACTGAAGCCCGGGCATGACCAGAACATTCGCCGGGCCGGACAATCGGCAGAACGGATAATTTTTCATCACTGCTGGGTTTAAGGCAACGTCAGGCGGCATGTCGCCTTCATATTCAAAATCGGGCCGACGGGCGTCGAGCAATGTAACGGCGTCGCGGATATTGTTAAGCCATGTTCCGGCAGGGTTGCCAAAGGTAGAGAATGACAGGAACGCCACGCGCGGCACATGGCCCATGCGGCGGGCGACAGCTGCAGTCTTTTCGGCGATGTGCGCCAATTCTTCCGCAGTTGGGCGCTCGTTCACTGTCGTATCGGCAATAAACGTCGTGTGCGTCTTGCCGACCATGACGTGAATGCCAAAGGGCACTGCATCCTTTTTCGGGTCAAGCACGCGACGCAATTCGCCCAGTGTCTGGCTAAAGGTGCGGGTAACGCCCGTGATCATGGCATCAGCCTGATCCATTTGCAGCAACAGTGCGCCAAAAATGTTGCGGTCGCGATTGACCATCCGCTGAATATCGCGGCGCAAATAGCCACGCCGCTGAAGCCGGTCGTACAATCGGTCGACCATTTTATTGACGAACGGACTTTGGCCGCTGTTATGGATTTCATATTCGTCCGGGTTCGCGCCGAGCCCGATCAGCTTTTCGGTGACGCGCGCTTCATGGCCAATCAATATCGGCACGCCGTAGCCATCCTGTTTGAACTGGACGGCAGCGCGCAGCACGACATCTTCTTCAGCTTCAGCGAAAATGACGCGCTTGGGTTTCGCGCGCGCGGCTTGATAAACCTGCGTCAGCGCCGACGTGGTCGGGTTTTGGCGTGCACGCAGGCTGGCGCGATAGGCGTCCATATCGGCAATCGGCTTTTGCGCCACGCCCGAATCCATCGCAGCCTTGGCAACTGCGGAGGCAACAATTTCCATCAGACGCGGATCAAATGGTGATGGGATGATATAATCTCGGCCGAATTTGTGCATGAGCCCGCCATAAGCCACGGCCACTTCTTCCGGCACAGTTTCGCGCGCCAACTGCGCCAACGCATGCGACGCTGCAATCTTCATCGGCTCGTTTATGCTAGTGGCCCGCACATCCAACGCGCCACGGAATAGGAAGGGGAAACACAGGACATTGTTGACCTGATTGGGGAAATCTGACCGGCCAGTCGCGACAATTGCGTCGGGACGGGCAGCGCGCGCAACTGGCGGGGAGATTTCGGGGTCGGGGTTTGCCATCGCAAAGATGATCGGCTGATCCGCCATGGTTTTCATCATATCGGCCGTCAAGATATTGGCACGGGAAAGCCCCAGAAATACGTCAGCGCCGACGATTGCCTCGGCTAGGCTGCGCGCAGTGGTCTTTGCGGCATGCGCCGATTTCCATTGGTCCATGCCCTCAATGCGGCCTTGATATATGACACCCTTTGAGTCGCACATGATGACATTGTCGTGTGGCACGCCCATGCTCTTGAACAACTCGATACAGGAAATTGCGGCGGCGCCAGCGCCGTTGCATACAACCTTTATATCTTTGAGTGACTTACCGGTCAGCTCGCACGCGTTAATCAATCCAGCGGTTGCGATAATCGCGGTGCCATGCTGGTCATCGTGAAAGACCGGGATGTTCATCCGCTCTTTCAAAGTCTGTTCAATGATGAAGCAATCGGGCGCGGCAATGTCTTCCAGATTGATGCCGCCAAAAGTAGGCTCAAGCAATTCAACCGCGTCAATGAAGCGCTGCGCATCTTCGGTGTCCACTTCGATGTCGATAGAATCGACATCAGCGAAGCGTTTGAAAAGGACTGCCTTACCCTCCATGACAGGTTTTGACGCTAGCGCGCCCAGATTACCCATGCCAAGGATCGCGGTTCCGTTAGAGATTACTGCAACCAAATTGCCTTTCGCGGTGTAATCATAAGCGGTGGCCGGGTCATCATAAATAGCCTGCACGGGTACGGCGACGCCGGGCGAATAGGCGAGCGACAGGTCGCGTTGCGTTGCCATGGGCTTGGTCGCCACAATTTCGATTTTCCCCGGACGGCCTTGCGAATGGAAATCCAAAGCTTCCTGCGGGGTGATTTGGACATCGCTATCGTTCGTTTCTCTCATTCTGGACCCCTAACTATTTTTCAACTTTATCACCCCCTAACGCGCTACTGACGCAAGGGCAAGCATTGCCCCGCCCGTCGGGCTTCGCTAACGCATAGCATATGGCGGGGGAAAACACACCGACACCGATGATGGTGCAATATCTGGGCCTGAAGGCCAAAGCGGGTGACTGCCTGCTGTTTTACCGCATGGGTGATTTTTTCGAACTGTTCTTTGATGATGCAAGGGCCGCGGCAGCGACGCTTGATATCGCCTTGACGTCACGGGGCGAGCATGATGGCACGCCGATCCCGATGTGCGGCGTGCCGGTGCATGCCGCCGAAGGCTATTTGGCGCGGTTGATCAAGGCGGGGCACCGCGTGGCTATCGCGGAGCAGACCGAAAGCCCGGAGCAAGCCAAGGCGCGGGGTGGCAAGACATTGGTCACCCGCGACATTGTGCGTTTTGTGACCGCTGGGACGCTGACTGAGGACAGTCTGCTGGATAGCTGGGCGTCGAACATGCTTGTTGCAGTTGCGCAGGTCGGGGAATTTTTCGGACTTGCGGCGGCGGATATTTCAACTGGCTATTTTGAACTATTAACGGTGACGGGCGGATCGCTTGAGGCAGAGTTGGCGCGCCTTTCCGCCAGCGAGCTGGTTGTTCCGGAAGCCCTCCCTCAATCGCCGCCGGACGCCATCATCCGGCCACGTGCAGATTTTGAAAGCACTGTTGGCGGCGATTTGCTGAGGCAGCATTTCGCGCTCACCACGCTCGGTTCCATTGGCCCCGTGACACGCGCAGAGCAGGCGGCTGCGGGGGGACTGATTTCCTATCTCGCGCATGCAGGGCAGGGCAAAATGCCTTTCCTAAAGCTACCAGTCCGCCGCGAGGTGCATGAACATCTTCTGATTGATCAAGCAACGCGCGACAGCCTTGAGATCAACAGCGCAAGTAAAGGCGGTCGGGCGGGCTCCTTATTGGCCGAGGTTGATCGCACAATTACAGGTGCGGGTGCGCGGCAGCTGGCGTCCGATCTTGCCGCGCCATTGATGGACAAGGCGAAGATCGACGCGCGGCTATCGCTGGTGCAATGGTTTCACGATGCGCCGCTCACGCGCGATGCCGTCCGTGCAGCCTTGCGGCAATTGCCTGATATTGCCCGCGCGCTTGGGCGTGTGGTTGCCGGGCGCGGCAGCCCAAGGGACTTGGGACAAATCCGCGACGGGCTTGATGCGGCCCGCGTATTGCGCGAACGGCTGGGGGGCATGGCAGACCGGCCCGAGCTGCTGGATCATCTTCTGCCCGTACTGGATGGCCATGGGCATATGGTGGATCTCCTCGTCCGTGCTCTGGTGACGTCACCGCCGACGGACACAGCGCAAGGGGGCTATATTGCCGAGGGCTATGACGCGGCGTTGGACGTGTTGCGTGTTGCGGGTCGCGACGGGCGGCAAGCTATTGCGCAACTGGAGGCGCGTTATCGCGATGCCACGGGCGTCGCCGCGCTCAAAATCAGGCACAATGCGGTGCTGGGCTATTTTGTTGAGGTGCCTGCCAAGCATGGCGATGCTTTGATGGCGCCTGGGACTGGCTTTACCCACCGTCAGACGATGGCGGGCGCCGTGCGGTTTAACTCCCCCGAACTGCATGAGGAAGCGTTGCGGATAACGCAGGCAGGTGGGCACGCGCTGGCAGCAGAGGCAGCGCATCTTGAGAAACTAATCGCGCTTATACTTAATCGCCGTGACCCGATTGCCGCAAGCGCCGACGCCTTGGCGCGCATTGATGTTTCAGCCGCACTTGCCGAACGCGCGGCGGAGAGCAATTGGTGTCGCCCAAGCTTTGTTGGGCACCCATGTCTTGAGATACAGGGTGGCCGCCACCCTATCGTGGAAAGCGCGTTAGCCAAGTCGGGAGACCGCTTCATCGCCAATGACTGCAAGCTGTCGCCCGAAAAGCGCTTGTGGCTCGTCAGCGGGCCTAACATGGGCGGTAAGTCGACCTTTTTGCGGCAGAATGCGTTGATCGTTTTATTGGCGCAGGCGGGCAGCTACGTCCCGGCAAATGCGGCGCGGCTTGGGCTGGTTGACCGTTTGTTCAGCCGTGTCGGTGCCTCGGACAATCTGGCGCGCGGACGGTCAACCTTCATGGTCGAAATGGTCGAAACCGCGGCAATTCTGGCGCAGGCCACGGAACGCAGCTTTGTCATATTGGACGAAGTTGGACGCGGCACGTCGACCTATGATGGCCTTGCCATTGCTTGGGCGGTGGTTGAAGGCATTCATGAAACCAATCGTTGCAGATGCCTGTTTGCTACCCATTATCATGAGCTGACGCGACTGTCCGAAAGCCTGGATGCGCTGTCGCTGCACCATGTGCGGGCGAAGGAATATAAGGGTGATCTTGTATTGTTGCATGAGCTAGCCGACGGTCCGGCCGACCGAAGCTATGGCATTGCGGTAGCCAAGCTTGCTGGCCTGCCGCCGCAGGTTGTGGCCCGCGCAAGCGGGGTGTTGGGCAAGCTGGAAAAAGGGCGCGCCGAAACTGGCGGGCTTGCGGCTGGACTTGGGGACCTTCCCTTGTTCAGCGCCGCCATGGACGCCGCCGAGGCCAAGGTGGACGCCTTGCGTGAAAAGCTGTCTGACCTCGACATCGACGCGCTTAGCCCCCGCGCCGCGCTTGACCTGTTATATGAATTGAAACGCGCGGCTGGCGAAAGCTAGTCAGGTCAGTGACAAAAATAACCCAGCCAGCGCAGCGCTCATCAGGTTGGCGAGCGAGCCGGCGGCCAACGCCTTTAAGCCAAGCTTAGCAATCATGGGCCGCTGGTTGGGTGCCAGGCTTCCGGTGACGGCCATCTGGATCGCAATTGAACTGAAATTGGCGAAACCACACAAAGCAAAGGTGACGATGCCGACGGTGGGCGCCGACAATTCTTTCAACGCGCCCAAGTCAATGAACGCCACAAATTCGTTGAGGACGATCTTCGTACCGAATAGGCCGCCAGCCTGAAGCGCTTCCTGCCACGGCACGCCAATCAGGAACATTACCGGCGCAAATACATAGCCCACAATTTGCTGAAAGCTTAAGTCCGGCAAGCCGAACCAGCCACCAATGCCGCCCAATATACCATTGGCGAGCGCAACCAGCGCGACAAAGGCAAGAACCATAGCGCCCACGGCTACGGCAAGGCGGACACCCGTCTGCGCCCCTTGCGCTGCGGCCATGATGATGTTTGCGGGCTTCTCCTCACCATCGTCATGCACCATCACAGGTTCATCATCAGGATGTGGGTTGGCTAACGCCGGGTTGCCCTCTGCCAAGGCAACCGCTGGCACATCGGGCATCATGATTTTCGCCATCAATATCCCACCCGGCGCTGACATGAAAGCCGCCGCCAGCAGATAGTCGATGCGGATGCCCATAGACGCATAAGCAGCAAGAATAGTTCCAGCGACGCCCGCCATGCCGACGGTCATGACGCAGAATAGTTGTTCGGGTTTCAAGTCAGCGAGATAGGGGCGAATGACCAAGGGCGATTCCGACTGGCCCACAAAGATATTGGCCGCCGCACACAGGCTTTCGACTTTCGAAATGCCGGTGATTTTCTGCAAGCCGCCGCCAATCCAGCGGATGACATATTGCATGATGCCCAAATAATAGAGGATCGAAATTAATGAGGCAAAAAAGATGATGACGGGCAGCGCAGCAATCGCAAAGCTGTTGCCGCCGATTTCAGGCGAGGCAAGCGGGCCAAAAATAAACTGAGTGCCTTTGGCCGAATAGCCAAGTAGATTGGATACGCCGGAAGACGCCGCGTTCAACACCACTTTGCCGGTTGAGGTATACAAGACCAATGCGGCGATGCTCGCCTGCAAGGCAAAGGCTGCCCCCACTACACGAAATCTGATAGCGCGACGGTTGGATGACAGCAAAATGGCGATTGCCAAAATCAAGGCCATCCCTGCCAGGCTCATCAAAATTTGCATGAATGTTTTCCCCGAAAACACGCCCAGCAGGGCGGCATTTTGTCATTTCCATATTAGAACTAGCGCCATCGTTAGTCTTGCGCCAATAAAATTAGACGCTAGTCAGTTCTGGATGACTATTCAAACCACATCACACGCGACCGGCGGGGGTATCCCGAAATCGCTTTTCATGTTTTCAATCATTTACGGCGGCATGGTGTGCATTGCCGGCGTGCTTGGAAATAAGCAGGTTTCTTTAGGGCCGCTGGCGGTCGAAGCGGGCATTTTCCCGTTTCTTTTGCTTGTCATCTTATCCAGCTCGATTGCAGCCTTGCACGGGAAAGTTATTGCGGACCGACTTGTTAAATATGGTTTTATTCCGCTTATAGCGTCGATATTGCTGGCTTTACTGGTACTGTCATTGCCGCCGTCACCCAAGATGGATGACAAATATCTCGATGCGTTCAACACCATGATAGGGCAGACGCCGCGCATTTGGCTTGCAGGCATTGTTGCTTATGGCGTGTCGCAAATGCTCAACGTCTATCTGTTTGATCGTCTGAAAAACACCGTTGGTAAATATGTCGCGTTGCGCGGTGCTATCGCTGCGGTGCTGTCGCAGATTATCGATACATTGTTGTTCGTAATCATTGCCTTTTACGGCGTTTTCCCCATCACGGAATTATTGTTAGGCCAAATGCTTGCCAAGGTCGTTCTGAGCATGATCATGGTGCCATTGCTCATCACTTTCTTTGTCAGCTATGGCCATAAACTTGACGGCACGGACCCCAAAGCAGGTAACACGCATGACCATTGATCCCGTCAATCTCGCTAAGGCCGAAACTCTTACTGAGGCGCTCCCTTATCTGCAGCGTTATGCGGGCAAGACCTTTGTCGTAAAATATGGCGGGCACGCCATGGGCGATGCCAGCCTAGCGCGTGACTTCGCCGATGATGTCGTGCTGCTAAAGGCTGTCGGCATCAACCCTGTGGTGGTGCATGGTGGCGGCCCACAGATTGGCGCAATGCTCAAAAAATTAGGCGTCGAGAGCGAATTTGTTGATGGCCTTCGCGTCACGGATGCCGAAACCGCAAAGATTGCCGAAATGGTCCTGTCTGGCGCAATCAACAAGGAACTTGTCGGCTGGATTAACGCTGCGGGCGGCAAGGCGCTTGGCATTTCGGGTAAGGATGGCGGGTTAGTCACCGCAACCAAGGTGCAGCGCACACAAAAGGACCCCGACAGCCATATTGAACGGAATATCGACCTTGGCTTTGTAGGCGAACCAACGACCGTTGACCGCAGCATCATCGACACCATTAGCGCAGCTGGCATGATCCCCGTCATCGCACCGATCGGCGTTGGCGCAGATGGTCACACCTATAACATTAACGCCGACACCATGGCTGGCGCCATTGCAAGCGCCTTGGGCGCTTCGCGTCTTTTCCTATTAACAGATGTGGCAGGCGTGCTTAGCAAATCGGGTGAATTGCTGACGGACCTTGACCCTGCCGCCATTGCCAAATTGCAGAATGACGGCACGATCAGCGGCGGTATGATCCCCAAAATCCAGACATGCGTTGATGCTGTAGAATCCGGCGTTGATGCAGCCGTCATATTGGATGGCCGCACCAGCCACGCGATGCTTATAGAAATGTTTACCGTGCAGGGTGCAGGCACGCTCATCCACAAGTAAACCGGACATTGCACCGTTTTAGGCTGTTGATACAGCGCCTCGGCTCGGCTAATCGCACGGGCGAACCTTTTTGGAGAATTTCATGCTTGTCGCGCTCATTTCCATAATCGGCTATTTGATGACGATCCTGTCGACTGTCGTGATCATCCAGTTCATCTTAAGCTTGCTGATTTCTTTCAACGTGGTCAGCCTGTCGAACAACATCGTGGCGTCCATTTGGCAGGCTCTTTCTGTCATTATTGACCCGTTTCTAAAACCCATTCGCAAGATTATGCCCGATACCGGCATGATCGACTTTTCGCCCATGGTGCTGCTGATCGGTCTGCGCATATTGCAGATGCTTTTGGCGGGCCTGGCCAATGATATTTCTGCGGCCGGCATGTGAGCAGCGCTGCGATCATTGATGGTAAGGCGTTTGCGGCCAATTTGCGCCAGCGTGTTGCCTCTGCCGTTGAGCCCTTCGTCACGCTAACTGATCGCAAGCCCGGCCTTGCCGTTGTGCTTGTGGGCGAAGACCCGGCCAGCCAAGTCTATGTCGGATCGAAGAAGAAGGCGACCGTCGAGGCTGGCATGAACAGCTTCGAGCATCGCCTACCGACGTCGGTTTCGCAAAACGAACTGATTGCGTTGGTGGAAACACTTAATGCCGATGCCGCCGTCGATGGCATATTGGTGCAATTGCCCCTGCCACCGCATATCGATGATAAGGCTGTCATCGCCGCCATTGATCCGGCGAAGGATGTTGACGGCTTTCATGTCGTGAATGCCGGACGGCTTGCGGTGGGCGAAGACGCGTTTGTCCCCTGCACGCCGCTTGGCTGCCTGATGCTGTTGAAAGACCATCTGGGGGATCTATCCGGCAAGAACGCCGTGGTCATTGGGCGGTCAAATATTGTTGGCAAACCGATGGCACAATTGCTTTTGGCCGAAAACTGCACCGTTACTATCGCGCATAGCCGAACGCAGGACTTGCCAGAGGTCGTGCGCCGTGCGGACATTGTGGTCGCTGCGGTTGGTCGTGCGGAAATGGTGACGGGTGACTGGTTGAAAGCGGGTGCAGTGGTCATTGATGTTGGCATTAACCGCCTCGAACCTGAGGCAGGCCAAGGCAAGGGCCGCCTTGTGGGGGACGTTGCCTTTGACGACGCATTGGCGCGTGCTGGCGCAATCACGCCCGTGCCGGGTGGCGTCGGGCCAATGACTATCGCGTGCCTGTTGCGCAACACTTTGGTTGCCGCCTACCGCCGTGCCGGGATGTCTGCACCTGAAGGAATTTGATGCCATGAAAGCGTATCCTGCCCTTCTTTTTGTTGCAGCATTGGGCGGTTGCGCCGCGGGACCAAGCCCTGAATTTGGAAATTTCCAACCAAAGATTGCGAACCCAAGCGCGATTATCGTCGCAGAGATCGGCTTCAACCAACTGGCGCAGGAAAAGGGGCAGTGGACGGCATTTCGCCAGATGGCTGCCAAAGACGCAGTGATGTTCGTGCCGCAGCCTGCAACGGCGCTTGAATATTTGAAGGGCAGGGCAGATCCCGCCAAGTCGGTGAAATGGCAGCCGCACAAGGCCGTCATGTCCTGCGACGGCAAAACCGGTGTGACGACTGGCGCGTGGCAAAGGGGCGACGGTTCGGTCGGCTATTTCACAACCGTTTGGCAGTTTGTCGAAACCAATGCAGCAGGTGACGGGGCATGGAAATGGGTGCTCAATCATGGCGATACCCTGACCGCGCCACGGGCATCTAAAGAAATGATCGAGACCAAAGTTGCAAGCTGCAAAGGCAGCGCCACCGCATCGCTTGTTGCCCCGCCCGAGGGCGCGGCGATGAAGGCCGGCTATGCGCGGGACCAATCGCTCAGCTACACTTGGGCGGTTCAGCCAAACGGCGCGCGGAACGTTGAAGTCAAATTATGGAACGGCACCGTTTCAGAGACGGTCATATCTGATCAGGTTGCGGCACCAAATTGATTGATCTGTTTTTCTCGGCATTCATCACCTTTTTTGTGGTTATCGATCCGCCAGGCTGCGCGCCCATCTATGCCAGCCTGACTAAGGGCGCCAATGTTGCGCAGCGGCGGAACATGGCGTTGCGCGCGGTTATGGTGGCGTCGGGGATATTGCTGGTGTTCGCATTGTTTGGCGAACAATTGCTCGGCGCGCTGCACATTGAATTGAATAGCTTCCGGATCGCGGGCGGCATCATGCTGTTCCTTATCGCTATCGACATGGTCTTCGAGAAGCGGACGGAACGCCGAGAGGAGCGTGCGCAAAAAATTATCGATACGCCTGAAATTGAAGACGTCTCTGTTTTCCCGATGGCCATGCCGATGATCGCTGGGCCGGGCTCAATCGCGTCGGTGATGCTGCTGATGTCGCAGAATAGTGGGATTGACCGCGCGGGCGTCATTTTGGCGGCGCTGGGAACAGTATTGGCCCTTACCCTGCTGGCGTTACTCGCCGCTGGGCCAATCATGCGCGTGTTGGGTGCCAATGCCGAAGCCGTGATTACACGGCTTCTCGGCGTGCTTTTGGGCGCGCTTGCCGCGCAGTTTGTGATCGACGGCCTACGGGCCAGTTTTGTTGGCTAGCTATTGAAGGGTCACACGATCTTCAGAGCTATCGCGTCGTCCGAAAAACTGCATCAGTTGAACAATCGTGTCCGCCCGATCAGACAGGCCGCGCGCCTCAAGCAAGGCCTGCTTGGCCGCAAAGTCGAATGGCGCAATCTGCGCGATGGCATTGACCAGCGAATAATCGTCCAATTGTGACACGGCCGTCCAATCGACGTTATACCCTTGCGCCTCAGCAAATCTGCGCGATTCAATTTCGATAGATGCGCGCTCGGCGAGCGACAGCGTGTCGTTCGCTTCATCTTCGTCCCACAATTCGGCCTCCACCTGCCGAAAGCTTGTGGTGACGTTAAGCTCGTTCACCACGGAAAAGCGTTGCACACCTTCAAGGATGATATTGTACCGGCCATCCTCAAGCGCCTCGACGTCTTGGATCCGCGCGAGGCAGCCGACATTAAACAGGGGCGGCCGGTTGCCCTGCCCCTTGGGCTGGATCATGCCAACGTTTCTGTCGCGGGCAAGCGAATCGCTGACCAGATCGCGGTAGCGCGGCTCAAAGATGTGCAGCGGCAATTGCATGCTTGGAAAGATGATGGCCCCGGTAAGCGGGAATACCGAGATGCGGCGCGTGGTCATCCGAAAAGGACCGCTGACAATTTGCGCCGTGTTGCCGCCACCCACGGGTCTTCCAATCCAATCAACACAAATATCTCCAAAAGGCGGGCCTTGGCTGCCCCGTCGTTCCATTCCCGGTCCGCCGCTATGATAACTAACAAGGCTTCGGCGGCGCCATCGCGGTCGCCTGCAGCCATTAAGGCTTTGGCAAGCTCAAGCCGCAGGGCATGATCATCGGGCGAAGCCGCTACGGATGCCTTCAGTCCCGCCAGTTCTTCAGGGGGAACGGCCGCGGCGGCAATGCTCAACACTGACCCTGCCTTTTCCAGGACTGGATTACTGCGCAATTCCTCGCTGAGGCTGTCAAATATGGCTTGGCCCTCGTCTCGACGGCCCAGCGCGGTCAATGCGCGGATCAAGCCTGACAGCGCCGCAGGGTGCTCCGGCAGAACCGAAAGCACTTCGGCGAACACGCCATACGCTTGCTCTGCATCGTCTTGCGCCAAAAGCATTTCTGCCTCTTCTACAAGCGGCGCCAGTTGCTCCAATGGGTCCGGGGCCGTATCACCAGCCACGATGGGTAGCTTCTCAAGCAACTGGTCCAGCATCTGGCGCAATTGCGGCTCCGTGCGCGCGGGCGACAGGTCTGCGACGGGCTGTCCCTGAAACATGGCGTAGACTGTTGGAATGGAGCGCACCTGAAATTGCGCGGCGATGAACTTGTTTTCATCTACATTGATCTTGGCCAATATTACGCCGCGATCGGCATATTCCGCCGCGACCTTCTCCAAAATCGGCGTAAGTTGCTTGCACGGCCCGCACCATTCGGCCCAAAAGTCCAGAATGACGAGCCGCTCCATCGACGGAGTGACGACGTCGATCCGAAATTGCTCGACGGCTTTTTGTTCGTCGGTGGTGAGGCCCATCGTCGCCAAGGTCATTTCTCCAATCTTCAGGATTCGTTTCGACCTCTATGTGGGCAAAGTGGTGTCTTTCACAAGATAGGCTTTATCCCATTTTCGTAAAAAGCGGCCATTTGTTGCTTGCGAGGGGATATACCCCATGCTAACGGCCCACCTCACCCGTCAGGAATTAGTTGCCTGACCGCCAGAGCGGGCGTAGCTCAGGGGTAGAGCACAACCTTGCCAAGGTTGGGGTCGAGGGTTCGAATCCCTTCGCCCGCTCCAGTTTTCCTAGGAAAATCAAGAACTTAAAAAATAGTCTTTTTCGAGAATCCCCCAAAAAACCTATAAACGGATCATAAACGGATTTAGTCGAATCTGAAAACCTTTGCCGCTTATTGTGCTGCAATTTATCTTGCCGTAATATGCCGATGAGGGGATTTCCAATATGTCAGCATTACATTCTGGTTCGTGTTTGTGCGGGGCAATCAGGTTCGAAGTAAATTGCGAAATTCCACAACCTGATGTTTGCCATTGTATCAAATGCCGCAAACATTCTGGACATTGCTTTGCCTCAACCGACATTCCAAAATCGCTGATAAACATCCGTGGCGATAGTGACATCTCTTGGTATTTTTCGTCTGAAAAAATTCGCCGTGGGTTCTGCAGAATATGTGGTTCTTCTCTATTTTGGGAACCAATACATCGCGATTGGATAGCAGTTGCGATGGGGGCATTTGATCGACCGACCAATACATCACTGAAAATGAACATCTTCGTCGCCGAAAAAGGCGACTATTACGAAATTACAGACGGAGTCCCTCAGCATTAGGGGTGATAATGACCCTCTCATATTGACAGGTCCCATATTCGCTTGCTTAAATTGGGATTTGTTAGGGTTGCAATGCCGGTGTTTGTAAACGTAACATAAACGGATTTGCAAAAGTCCATAATTGTTGTTTTATATCAATATATTGTTGTCGACCGGTCACTTGCCAAGGTTGGGGTCGAGGGTTCGAATCCCTTCGCCCGCTCCAGTTTTCCTAGGAAAATCAACGGTTTACAAAACAGCCGTTTTACAAAATCCAATTTTAGACCATCTTCGGAACATGTTCGGATCCGCAGAGGGATGTTCGTATTTTGGTAAAAAAGAGTCTCAAGGGTTCTGCCGTTTCCTCGCCGCTCCACCTGCGGCCAGCACTGGCCAAGGAGGTGATCATGCACTAAAAATTAACCCGGACCGCCCAATTGGGGCCGGTCAAAAGGGGGCCCGTTTTTGAGGTTAGGGCTTTGCCTCATTTCCCACGATTCGACTCTGTGGATAACTTATAGTAAAAGTAGGGGAAGAGAGATTCGTTTTGCTAATATGATGTAGCGGAAAATCGCATTCTTCGGGGGAGAGCTGAAGTGAGCTTTGTTCAAAAAGAGCCTCTTGTGGGCGAGATGGAATTGATTGGCGCTAGGCTTAACCAAGCTCGTACGATGGCCAATCTTGCTCTCCAAGACATCGCCGATCGCACGAAAATTTCACTGCGTTTTTTGGCAGCGATCGAGAACGACGACTTTTCGGCATTGCCTGGGCGTGTGTACATTTTTGGTTTTACCAGAGCGTTTGCCCGTGCAGTAGGTATCGACGAGGAAAGCCTGGTAGCCGCACTCGAGAAAAGATGCGGTTAGCTGGGATTGATTAACTAGCTAGAAACCAGAAACTCAGCAGCGTCCGACACACATCTCACAACATACAAGTCGCGCCTAAACTCCGCTTTATGGGAGGCTAAAGGTGACCCGTTTTGATGTTAGGGCTTTGCCCCCTAACTCACTGGGCACTCTCACAAGAGAAGGCCGCAACATTGCTCCACGCAGCAACTGCTATCGCTGCCGTCGCGGATCATATAGATTCGCGATATCCGTTGCCGTTTAGACGCCGCGCACGAGGGTGCTGCGCGCCAGCCGATAGACCAAGCCAGCCAAGCCATTATAGCTTGCGCGGTGGTACACGGAACCGGGCGCCAGTTGCGCCGTCAGGCGGCGGTGGGCTTCGCCTAGGGCATGATAGGGAACGCTTGGCAGCAGGTGGTGCAGCGCATGATAGCGCAGCCCTACGGGCGCCCAGATCTCCGCAAGGACGCCTGGAGGCGGCACGTTGACGCTGTCGAGGAACTGGGCAGTGACGCTTAGAGGTTCGCCGTCATTCTCCCACAAATGCGCAACCAGCGTGCGGACTTGGTTGAGCACCGCGACGCTCGAGACGATAAAAAGGAATATCAGGAAGGCGTTTAAGGGAATAAAGCCAGTAAACACGCCGGCAAGCAGGATAATTGACCAGATGCTTGCCGCGGTTTCCTGAACCATCCAGTTGCGATGTGCCTCGCCCTCGGCTGCGCGGCGGCGGAAGGCGGGATTGATCGCGAGGCCCGAATACCGCTCAACGACAATCTTGCGTAGTGGCGGAATGACCAGCGAAAGCGGTGCAAGCGCGGCGTTGCGGAACAACAAGGCAAATGGCGCGAACAGCGAGGCAACAATGAACAGGGGCAATGTCCAAGGCTTCATCAAGGCAAGCGGCAGATATTCAGGATCTTGATCGGTGCCGTAACGCGTGCGTGCATGGTGCAGGTTGTGGATACCTTCATACATATAGGACGGCACCAACAGCGGCACGCCGATCACCGCGTTGAACCCCAAGCGGAAGCCGGGAAGCGCGGAATGCTTTGCGTGGGTTACTTCATGAATGAAGCCGCCCGCGCGATAGAGCGCGAGCACCGCCAGCAAAGCGGCAGCGCATTGAAGCAAGATCGTTCCAGAGATGATGGCCACAAATAGTCCGGCATAGCCCAAGAAAGCCGACGCCAAAAAGTCGGACCAAAAAATTCGCGGGTTGGGCGTGGCAAGGTCGCGGGTCAGTTCAGCGACCGCGCGCAGCATGGCTTTATCGTCGGGAACGCGTTTAAGCGCGGCCGCGCGATCTGCGACGTCGATGCCCGGCAAGGCATCTTGCAGTGGCGTCGATGGCGTTAATAACATGTCACTCATGCGCGGTCCGATGTATCCAACTTTGGTCATACGCAAGGACATAGTCGAGACTCGTGGCAATAAAATGGCAAAGTGCGCAAATTGTGGCGCGTTTGTATCGCCTACACTAATCGGGTTTTCCGCCAGCGGCCCGTCTTTGCCTCAATTCTGCGCAACGCGCATGCCAACCGCCACGCTGCCCAAATGGCTGTGCGACAAATATCCGGACATTCTACCGGTTGATATTCACACCGGCCATGTGCGTGGGTTTGGGTCGGCGCGGTGACTTGACCTTTGCCTTCAACCTCGCTGACATATCGGCAAAAGCGCCCGCACCAGACGGTACCCAGTTCGTGATCGACGGCGCAGACATCGAACCATTCGGCGTTTCTGTCTGACGTTAGCGTTCTTTGGTCGCGCTAAATTTCAGGTCGGGATGCTTTTCCTGCTGGTAGCTAACATCCCATGATGACCGCGCCATGAAAACGGGGTGACCGTCGCGATCCTTCGCCATGTTCCCGCCGTTAAAAGATATGAATTGCGCCAATGCGCTCTCTGCACCAATCAACCAGCGTGCCGTATCGTAGGGCGCAGCTTCCAAGAAAGCGTCAACCTTATACTCCGCCTCAAGCCGCGAGATAAGCACATCTAGCTGCAACTGCCCGACTACGCCAATGATCCAGTTGGAACCGATTTCAGGATAGAATACCTGGATTACGCCCTCTTCGCTTAAGTCGTCTAGCGCCTTACGCAGTTGCTTGGTTTTGGTCGGATCGCGCAGCACAACGCGGCGCAAAATTTCCGGCGCGAAATTCGGCAGACCCGTAAAGCGCACATCGTTGCGTTCGGACAAAGTGTCACCAACGCGCAACGTGCCATGGTTGGGAATGCCAATTATATCACCGGGTTCGGCGCTGTCGGCAATTTCGCGGTCCTGCGCAAAAAACAAGATCGGGGAATGGATCGCCACTGGCTTTCCTAGCCCTGACGGCGTTAACTTCATGCCGCGCTTGAATGTGCCGGAGCACAGACGCATGAACGCAATGCGGTCACGATGCTGCGGATCCATATTGGCCTGCACCTTGAAAATGAAGCCAGTGACTTCCTTTTCCGACGGATCGATATCGCCCTTTGAACTTGGCTGCGGACGGGGTGACGGGGCGTAGGCCGCAATGGCATTGATAAGTTCGATTACACCGAATTCTTTCAACGCGGAGCCGAAATACACAGGTGTAAGGTCGCCGTTCTGGAACGCGGTCAGGTCAAAGTCGGAATAGCCGGCCCGGGCAAGTTCGGCTTCCTCACGCAGCCGGGCAACACCCGCTGGTGTCAAAACTTGCTCGAGCGTTTCGGCGTTCAGGCCCGAGTGATCGCTGGTCTTGCCTTCGAAAGCCTTGCTGTCGCCAGACGGTTGGCTCAGGCGACCGCTGTTGAAATCATAAAGGCCTTCAAACTCGCCGCCCATGCCGACTGGCCAGTTCATCGGGCACACATCAAGCGCGAGCGCGTCGGCGACTTCGTCTATGGTTTCAAATGCCGGACGACCTTCACGGTCGACCTTATTGACAAAGGTTATGATCGGTACGCTGCGTAGGCGGCAAACTTCGAACAGTTTGCGGGTCTGCGGCTCGATGCCCTTCGCAGCGTCGATGACCATGATGGCCGAATCGACAGCGGTCAGTGTACGGTAAGTGTCTTCCGAAAAATCCTCATGCCCCGGCGTATCGAGCAGATTGAAGACGATATCGTCTTTCTGGAACGTCATCACTGACGAGGTGACCGAAATACCGCGCTGCTGTTCGATCTTCATCCAGTCCGAACGCGCGCGCCGCGCTTGGCCGCGTGCCTTGACTTCGCCAGCCAAGTGGATCGCGCCGCCTTGCAGGAGCAGTTTTTCCGTCAACGTGGTCTTACCAGCGTCAGGGTGGGAAATAATGGCAAAGGTCCGGCGGTTCAGCGTCATACCGCGCGGCTTAGGGACGATTGATTATCGCTTCAACCCGTTTGTCGGCAGGTTGGCGGCAATCACCCGGCCTTTTTATCCGCGAAGCACTGCACCCAGTTTTGTGGCCGCCGCGATCACCTTGTCTGAAATCGTTTTCAGATCGTCATCGCTATAGCTTTTGTCGGATGGCTGAAGCGTAACTTCAACTGCCAAGCTGACTTGGCCCTCGGGAACGCCTTGACCGACGAAACGGTCAAATAGCCGCACCGCGACGATGTTGTCCTTGTCGCAGCCCTTGATGGACCGAACAAGGTCATTGGCGGGCGTGTCTACTCCGACCAGAAACGCAAAGTCGCGCGTCACGGCCTGCAATGCTGGTGGGGTGAATGCCGGACGCATAAACCCTGCAGCTTTTTTAAGCGGTATGGCGTCCAAAAAGATTTCAGCGGCCACGACATTGCCATCAAGGTCGAATGCCTTCGCGGTTGCGGGATGCAATGTGCCAAAGGCCGCCAATATGTTCTTTGGCCCCATGCGCAATGTCGCGGACTGACCAGGATGATAATGCGCGCCTGCATCGTCCATCACCAGCAAACCGTCGGTGGCCACGCCAGCGGCCTTCAGCAGCGCTATCGCCTCTGCCTTTGCATCGAACGCGTCAAACTGTGCCGCTTTGCCCGATGCCCAGTTCCGTGTCGAGCGCTCGCCGGCTAGAACGATGCCAGCCGTGACGCGCTCGTCGCTCGCGCCATCGGTGCCCGCGAAGTAGCGCCGCCCGATCTCAAACAACCGCACGGATGATGCGCCGCGATCCATGTTGCGTTGTGCGGCCGACAGCAGCCCAGGCAACAATGAAGGGCGCATGACCTTCATGTCCTCGGATATCGGGTTTGCAAGGCTCCAGTCACCGCCACCAAAGGCATCCGCCGCCTTTTGCGGAAGGAACGACCAATTGACCGCCTCGTTCAACCCGCGTGCAGCTGCGGCGCGGCGTACTTTGCGCTCCAACGACTGTGCAGGCGTAGCGGTTGGTGTGGCCACGCCATCTGCGCGCGGAAGCGGCACAGATAGGACATTGTCGAGGCCAACCATGCGGACAACTTCCTCCACAATATCGGCTGGGCCGTCGACGTCACGGCGCCATGATGGAACGCCGACATTCCAGTCGGATGTAACGGAAAAGCCAAGCCTTTCTAAGATGTTGCGTTGTTCATCCTGCGGCACATTAATGCCGCCAAGGCGTCGGCAATAGTCGGTATCATATACAATGTTGCGCGGCGCAACTGGCGCTTGGCCGGACCGCGCGATGGCGCTTGCGGTTCCACCAGCATGGTCCAAGACCAGCTTGGTCGCAATCGCCAACCCGTCATCCAAAAAGGCGGGATCGACGCCGCGTTCAAAACGCTGACGTGCATCGCTGGTCAATGCCAGCTTCTGGCCAGTGCGTGCGATATGCTCTGGGTCGAAAAACGCGCACTCTATGAGGACGTCGGCCGTGCCTTCCGACACGCCGCTATGTTCGCCGCCCATGATGCCGCCAATGTCATGCACCATTGCGTCGTCGGCAATCACGGTCATGCTGGCATCAAGCGTGTAGGTTTTGCCGTTGAGCGCGACCATCTGCTCACCGTCGACGGCCTTGCGGGCCACAAGCGCACCGTTCAGCTTATCGCGGTCATAGACGTGCAGCGGACGGCCAAGATCAATCGACACAAAGTTCGTGATATCGACGAGCAATGAAATCGGTTTCTGGCCAATCGCCTTTAACTTGCTGCGCATCCATTCGGGGGCATCGCCATTGCGCACGCCAGAGACTGATTGTGCGTAAAAAGCCGGGCATCCGGCCGCATCGTCGGTGCGGACGACGGGCGCAGCATCGCTGCCCTCTAAGGGCACGGACAGGTCGATTTTGTAGACCTCGCCAAGCGGGCGCAGCGTCCCTAGGCCCGCCGCCGCCAGGTCGCGCGCAATCCCGCGCACGCCCATGCAATCCTGACGGTTGGGTGTAATGCTGACATCGATAACAGGGTCATCAAGGCCAGCCCAATCGGCATAGACTTGCCCAACGGGTGCATCTTCCGAAAGCTCAATTATGCCATCATGGTCATCGCCAAGCTCTAGCTCGGCAATCGAACACATCATGCCGTTGGACTCGACGCCCCGTATGGCGGCGACCTTCAGTACCATGCCGTTGGCGGGGACAACGGCGCCTGCTGGGCCAAAGACGCCAAGCATGCCCGCACGGGCATTAGGCGCGCCGCAGACAACTTGAAGCGGTTCTCCTCCGGCGTCGACCGACAAGACTTGCAACTTGTCCGCCTGCGGATGCGGCGCTGCGCTCAGTACCTTGGCAATGCGGAAGGCGGACAATGCGTCGGCGCGGTTTTCGATGCCTTCGACTTCCAGCCCAATGCGGTTCAGGCAGTCAGCAACGGCATGAATGTCCGCGTCGGTATCGAGATGCTCTTTGAGCCATGATAAAGAGAATTTCATGCGCCTACGCCTCCGCTTAGCGTCGGGACATCGAGCGCATTGAACCCATAATGTTGAAGCCAGCGGTTATCGCCGTCAAAGAACGCGCGTAAATCGTCCATGCCATATTTCAACATCGCCAGACGATCGACGCCAGTGCCAAAAGCAAACCCCTGCCAGACATCGGGGTCGAGCCCGCAGGCCTCGATAACCTTACGGTGGACCATTCCGGAGCCAAGCACTTCCATCCAGCCTTCGGCCCCGCCGATGACGCGTTTGCCGTTGACAACCGAGTAGCCGACATCAACCTCGACGGAAGGCTCCGTAAACGGAAAATAGCTTGGGCGCAGGCGCAGGACGACGTCCTCCCGTTCAAAATACGCCTTTAAAAATGTTTCAAGCGTCCATTTCAGATGCCCCAGATGAATGCCCTTGTCGATGACAAGCCCCTCAATCTGATGGAACATCGGCGTGTGCGTCGCATCGCTGTCGCTGCGATACACACGGCCCGGCGCGATGATGCGAATGGGTGGCTCTTGCGACGTCATGGTGCGGATTTGCACAGGCGATGTGTGCGTACGCAGAACCATTTTTTGGCCATCGCGTGCCATTTCGTCAGGGAAATAAAATGTATCGTGCATTGCACGCGCCGGATGCGTCTCTGGAATATTGAGCGCAGTGAAATTGTGCCAGTCGTCTTCAATCTCCGGCCCCTCGGCCACAGCAAAGCCCATATCGGCGAAAATCTCTGCCAGCTCGTCCATGACCTGGCTGACGGGGTGTACGGTTCCGCGGGGCGCCTCTGGCGCGGGCAGCGTCATATCGACGCGCTCGCTGGCAAGGCGGCGGTTTAGGTCGGCGGTTTCGAGGTCAGCCTTTTTCGATGCAAGGGCCGATGTGATGCTTTCACGCAATCCGTTGATGATGGGGCCTTGGGTTTGTCGCTCTTCGGGCAACATGCTGCCCATGGTCTTGAGCAGCGCCGAAACGCTGCCCTGCTTGCCAAGTGCTGCGATCCGCAAGGCCTCCAACGCGTCTAGCGTGTCCGCGGAACCAATGGCGCCCATCAGGTCGGTTTGAAGTGTCGCAATATTTTTCATCATAGTTTGCCTGAATAAGCAAAAGGGCGCGAACGGCAAGTGCCGTCCACGCCCTTTTGCGCATGTATCGAAATGAGAGGCTTAAGCTGCCTTAGACAGCGCCGCTTTCGACTGCGCAATGATGGTGCTAAACATCGCCGCTTCGTGCATCGCAAGGTCTGCAAGCACTTTCCGGTCGAGTTCAACGCCAGCGAGCTTCAGGCCGTGCATGAACACGCCGTAGGTCATCCCTTCGGCGCGGACTGCGGCGTTGATACGCTGGATCCACAATGCGCGGAAGTTGCGCTTGTTTACCTTACGGTCGCGATATGCATATTGGCCGGCCTTTTCGACGGCCTGACGTGCAACGCGGATCGTATTTTTGCGACGGCCATAATAGCCCTTCGCCTGCTCTAAAATTCTTTTATGTTTGGCTTTGGTGGTAACACCACGTTTGACGCGTGCCATAATCTATATCCTTTTCTTAAAAACGTACGCGCAGTCTTAAAGACCGTAAGGCGCCCACTTCTTAATTGTCTTGGCATCGGGATCAGAGATCACGCTGGTGCCGCGGTTTTGGCGGATATACTTGGCATTATGGCTGCTCAAACGGTGCCGTTTTCCAACGACGCCATGTTTGATCTTGCCGGTAGCGGTGATTTTGAAGCGTTTCTTCACACCGCTCTTGGTCTTGAGCTTGGGCATTTTGGTCTCCTTTGTTGAGTCCGTGTCAAGCCGACATGGCAGCCCTATTGGCCAGCCTGCTTATTCGGAACGCGGGCGACTAGCGGGATTCGCATGTGAATGCAAGTCTATTGCCTTTTTGAACGCTCTGGAACCCACAACAGCTGACGCAAGTGACCAACATGCTTTGCGCGTGAACGGTTGCCCAATCGGG
>Ga0114973_10000518_pt1 | contig 29229 bp, 29 predicted proteins | sample M_140807_MF_Meta_FD_87025 | JGI IMG/M metagenome (GOLD analysis project Ga0114973, IMG submission 87025) | Freshwater microbial communities from Lake Montjoie, Canada to study carbon cycling - M_140807_MF_MetaG | ecosystem: Environmental > Aquatic > Freshwater > Lake | place: Lake Montjoie...
ATTAAAGAATAAAAAAAACAAAATAAATATAAAAAAAAACAAACAATAGAGCAAAAAAAACAAACAATTGAGCAAAAAAAACAAACAATTGAGCAAAAAAAACAAACAATTGAGCAAAAAAAACAAACAATTGAGCAAAAAACAAAAGAAATTTATTTTTTTCCTTTTGAAAAAGACACACTATTTTGGTGTTATTATATTTTAGCCAAGGGAGACATTGCATATGAAACATTAAATAATAAAAATTCATTGGTAGCAAAACAATTGAAAATTGATTTGGTTTCTCTTATTAGAAAGAATAAAGATATTGTTAAGTTATATAAATTTGACACAATTACCAATATTGAGAGTAATCTTGCAAATGATACATTTTTGAACGCAAAAACTTTTTTAATATTGTGTGCAATTGCAAATCTAAATATTATATATATTAGTAAAAAAACATATTTCGAATCATTAATGAATGATACAAGTGAAATATACATTGTTAAAGAGCAAAATCAAGAATCAAAATACGTAAAAAAATATGGATATCAAATAGGTACTAAAAATATTATTGATAATATTAGGGAGACTTTTTATAAGCTAGATAAGATTGATAAACCTATTAAAACAATGTCTGCGTATAAAGTAGAAGAACTTGTCTCTATATGTGAAAGATTAGCAATCAATATAATCAATACAGAAACTGGTAAGAATAAGACAAAAAAAGACTTATATGAGGCAATAGTTCAGTATTTTTAGATATTAAAAAAATTGAACAACAATTTAAAAATATGTCTTACTATATATTATAACAATGAGTTCTATAAGTTCAAAAGAATCAAAATATGATTTAGAAGGAGGTAACGATTTTGGTTCTGATAAATTAAATAACTTTTATAAAAAACTTGATAAAAGTGTTCAAACAAAAATTAAAACCATTAATCGCGTATCTGCTATTGAATTATTGGAAATAATGTCAAATCCAAATATTAAGCAAGTATATGATGGTTTAACTGATAATGAAAAATCTAAATTGAATAAGAGTGGTTTAATTAATAAATATAATACTTTAAAAAAAATGCTGGATAAAAAAGTAAAAGAAACCACCTTTGTTTTATCTGCTCCTAAAACACCTTCAGGAACACCTCCTAAAACAAATTCAGTATTACCTCCTAAAACACCTTCAGGAACACCTCCTAAAGAACCGCATGATGATCCTAAAGATACTCCTTCTAGATTTTCACCGCCACAAAAGAATACGTTTTTACCAGAAAAAAAACAAGAACAACAAATAGAAGAACAAGAACGAAAAATAGAAGAACAAGAACAACAAATAGAAGAACAAGAACAACAAATAGAAGAACAAGAAGAAGAACCAGAACAACAAATAGTAAACAAAAAAGGGCGTCCTCCTCCTCCTCAAGTATTGTTTGACAATTTAGTAAAAACATATTATGACAATAATAGAAATGGTGAACTCGAAGTTAAATTTGGAACAAAGGGGATTAAAAGTATTACAAAAAATAACTACGATAATGTAGTTCGTAAATTAAAATCTTCAGGATTTACTGCAATAGGTGAAGAAAATGGCAACTATTATTTGCGTGTAAATTGTGAATTCCTTGATAGCACAACAGGACGATTTAAAATGTCAAATATTAGAACAGATATTAAAAGTTTGTCAAATATTCAAGAATATTGTAAAACAAATGATATTAAAAATTTACCAAATAGATTGTTTGTCGATCACATGACAAAAGGTCCAATGTTTATTAATAGAGAAAAAGTATTTCCAGTAGATTTTGATGATTTCAATTTCAGAGTTACTTATAGTGCTGAAAATTCTGTGAAAACTGGAATTATTCAAAACTTACTTGATAATTGGCGCAAATCTAAAAAAGAATTTCGTCTTATTAATCGTGTGTCTTTTGAACACAAAGATTTTCCGTTCAATGTAGATTTAAGTATTGTTAAATATGGTAACAAAATGAAAGACAAATTTGGTCGCGAAAATCGTGGTCCTATTATTCGTGTATATACTCTTGAAGAATCTAATGTATTTAATAATGAGGAAATATATGAGATTGAACTCGAAATAGATAACAGAAAAGTTGGTCCTGGAACTAGGTTTAACACACCACAATTGATTTTATATGGATTAAGAAAAGGTATTAAATATATTTTATGTGGACTACAAGGTACAAATTATCCTGTATCATATATTGAGCAAAAATCAGTAATTGAAAATTATATGAAACTTATTTGGACTGATACGTATGATCCGAAGAAATATATTTCAAGTAAACATTTTATAGGACCAAATTCTTATACATTACAAATGGAAAACATTTCAGAAATAGATGAAAATTCAAATCAGCCAAATATTCGCAAGGGTTTTGTAGTTACTGATAAAGCAGATGGGGAGAGAAATTTATTATATATTTCACAAGACGGTAAGATGTATTTAATTAATACAAATATGGATGTTATCTTTACTGGAGCTAGAACAGATAATGAAGAATGTTTTAATGCATTGTTGGATGGTGAGTTAATTACACATGATAAATATGGTAAATTCATAAATTTGTATGCAGCTTTTGATATTTATTATATTAAACGCGTCGATGTTCGTGCATATACTTTTATGATGAAAGAAGGAGAAAAAGATTTGTATAAATCAAGATATAATCTATTGCATTTTGTCAGGCAAAATTTAAATGCAGTCTCAATTACAAATGTCAATAAAGGTACAAAGGTACCAGAGTTTAAGGCTGCAGATGGTTTAATATGCCCTTTGCGTTTCAGTGTTAAAGAATTCTTTCCTAATAATCCAAAACAGACTATATTTGAAGGATGTAATCAAATTTTACAAAAAGAAAAGGAAGGACGTTTTGAATATAATACTGATGGTCTTATCTTTAGTCACGCATTTTATGGAGTAGGTGCCTCAGAACTAGGTCGTGCTGGTCCTCTTGGAAAAATTACATGGGAATACTCCTTTAAATGGAAACCTCCACAATTTAATACAATTGATTTCTTAGTCACTACTGAGAAAGGTCCGAATGGTGACGATATTGTAAAAACTATCTTTGAAGATGGACAGAATAATAGTGAAGTTGTTCAGCTAAATGAATATAAGAAAATTGTATTAAGGTGTGGTTTTAATGAAAAACGTGATGGATTTGTAAATCCATGTCAAGATATTATTGATGACAATTTGCCGCAATATAAAGTGCGTTATGAAGACAAAGAAGAGAATGAATATGTACCAAAACGTTTTTATCCTACTGATCCATATGATGTAAATGCAGGCTTATGTAATATTATGCTTCATATGGATAGCTCAGGAGGTAAAAAAATGTTCTCAGAAGAGAACCAAGTGTTTGAAGATAACACTATTGTAGAGTTTAGATATGACTTGACAAAAGAAGATGGATGGAAATGGGTACCATTGCGTGTTCGTTATGATAAAACTGCACGATTAAGGAAAGGTGAAAAAGAATATGGTAATGCATATCACGTTTGTAATAGTAACTGGAAGTCTATTCATCCTACTGGAAGAATAACTGAAAATATGTTAGCAACTGGTCAAAATATTCCGGATATCAGTATAAATGAAGATAAATATTATAACACACCTGTAGGTAAATTCAAAACAGATGCAATGAAACAATTTCATAATTTGTATGTTAAAAAACTATTGATTTATGGAGTAGCAAAACAAGGTGATACATTGATTGATATGGCTTGTGGAAAAGCAGGAGACCTTCCCAAGTGGATTGCATCAAAATTATCATTTGTATTTGGTGTAGATATATCAAAAGATAATTTGGAAAATCGTCTTGATGGCGCGTGTGCAAGGTTCTTAAATTCTCGTAAAATTAATAAACAAGTTCCTTATGCTTTATTTGTTAATGGTAATAGTGCATATAATATACAAGATGGAAGTGCAATGTTGAGTGAAAAAGCAAAACAAATTACAGCAGCTGTATTTGGTAATGGACCTAAAAATCTTGGTCCAGGAGTTGCTAGACAATACGGAAAGGGATCAGATGGTTTTAATGTTACTTCTTGCCAATTTGCATTGCACTATTTCTTTGAAAACCCTGATACATTGAGAGGATTTATGAAAAATATAGCTGAATGCACTAAACATAATGGCTATTTCATTGGAACTGCATATGATGGCAAATTGGTTTTTAATGATCTTAAGAAAACACCTACAGGTGATTCTATTAAAATAGTTGAAAACGAAAAGAAAATTTGGGAAATTATAAAGGGATATAGTTCTGATACATTTGATGATGATTCAAGCTCTATTGGTTATAGAATTGATGTATTCCAAGAGTCAATTAATCAAGTTATACCAGAGTATTTAATTAATTTTGATTATTTCAATCGTGTTATGTCTGCATATGGTTTTGAAATTGTTAGTCGTGAAGAAGCACAAGAATTTGGACTACCAGAAGGAAGTGGATATTTTAGTGAATTGTTTTTGAATATGTTGGATGAAATTACTCGTAATAAATTCAAAGCAAAAAATTATGGAGATGCACCTATGATGTCTTCTATTGAAAAGAAAATTTCATTCTTGAACCGTTACTTTGTATATAAAAAAGTGAGGGTAGTTAATACAGACACAATTGAACTAGAATTAGGTGAGTATAACGAAACTGCAGCACTAAGAAATAAAAAAGAAACAAAACATGCGATAGAAGTTGCTGTGAAAGAGATTGCTTCAGAAAAACCAAAAATACGCAAATTAAGTAAAAAATTATTATTGGTTGCAGCTACTGATGCAGTAGATGAACAAGAAATTAATGAAGATTCACAAGTAATAACAAAAGAGAAAAAAGATGTAAAAGAGAAAAAAGATGTAAAAGAGAAAAAAGAAAAGAAGGATAAAGTTGTTAAAAAAAAAATAATTATTGAATCAGACGAAGAGGATAATTAACTATAAAGAAAATAACAAGCTTAAATATATTATATAATATACATATATTATAACCTATGAGTTATTATATAATACCAAAAATGAATAACTGGGTTAATATTAACCCAATAAACGAAGAAAAAGAATTAAAAATACCGTATATTTCAAGTAGTTTGTTAAAATATTATAATGAACTTAATGAACAAATTAAATATAATTTAAAAAACGATTATAATCAAAAATATAGTTGTTATGATGAAATTATCAAAATTATTAATCCATACGAATATATTTTTTCAAAAGTTCCTGGATCTAAATTTTCTGTTAGTAAATTAAAACCAAAAACTAATATATTTTACGAATTTTTGGAGGTCTCTACTATATTAAATGTTTTTGAACCATATAAAAATAATACTATAAAAACTTTACATTTAACACATAATAGCAATGATTCAATTGAATGTTTTGAGATGTTGCGTGAAAATTATAATGATGAAATTGTTTGTTATGATGAAATAACTGAAGAGGTAATTGTTTCTATTGGAGTAACAAAATTTGATTTTTTATTTTTTGAAACAAATATCACCAATTATGATAGTTATATTATTTCATTGATACATTGTTTAATGATTATTTTTAAAAATCAATTACTAGATGGTAGTTGTATTATTAAAATGGATAATCTTTTTTACAAACCCATTGTAGACATATTGTACGTATTGTCTTCTTTATATGATAAAGTATATATTTTGAAACCAAATACAAGTAATATAACTACTTTTGATAAATATATTGTTTGTAAAAAATTTAAATATTGTGAAAGTAGTGGGAGATTTTTAAAAATCAATTACTATAGATTACTAATATTTCTTAAGAAATTAGAAAATAAACACATTGTTTCTGTTTTAGATTTTGATATACCTTATTATTTTACTACGAAACTAGAAGATATAAATATAATTATTGGACAGCAACAAATAGATTCACTAGATTCAATTATTAATATATTGAAAAATAAAAATCGCGACGAGAAAATAGAAACAATTAATAAATCAAATATTCAAAAATCAGTTTCATGGTGTGAAAAATATAAAATTCCTTTCAATAAATTTTCAGAAAAAATAAATATTTTTCTACCTATTACAAAAGAACATAAAATAAATTCAGGTTCTGAAAATAACACAAATGGGGAATTTATTTAACTAACCAATTTGCATGATAATTTATCAAAAGTTTCCAAAATTTATCAATAATATAATATTTATCTAGATTTTGTTCCTGATCCTGTTCCTGTTGTAGTATTATATGTATTTGGCGATTGAGAGAAATGGTTTGAACTAGTAATAGTTCCAGGATAATAACGATATGGTGATGGTTGTGACGCCGGATTCTGATATTGTGGCAATTGTTTGTAATAACATAATTTTTTGTTTTCACGATAATTTGCATGAGAAAAGTTGAGTGGCCATGGTGTATTACAAGTTGGTGCTTTATTTTTATATAAATTGGAAATATTAGGATCTACACCAGCATATATTTGGTTTGCATTCACTAGAAGAGGACCTGTATTATTATAATTTTGAATGGATGCAGCATTTGTGGAAATGGTATCTACCATCAATTTTAAGTTTCTTGTAGAAGAATCTACTGCACCTTGTTTAGCATATTGATAGTTATTTGGTTTATATACAACCAATTGACATCCTGCAGGATTTGATGGCCCAGAGAGAGGCATACCCCAATAAGGATTGCTGATGAAATCGGTAAAAACCTTGAGCGCGGATTCTTTTTGACCTGGAGGTAGTCCATTTAGCCAATTGAAGAAACCTTGAATTGAATTAATTCCAAGTGCATTGAATGTATTGACTTGTGATTGCGTCAAAATATTAGCATTTACCATGATAGACAACATTTGAGCGATAAGAGCATTTTCAGTAGCATCAAAAATTTGAGCATTTGGTTGACAGTTGGCCAAGTAGGTATTTGTTAAAGAAAGTGGGCTGCCAGGAGTGGGTCCTTTATTGCCGTCAGTACTAATATAATAAGGATTTGCACTATACACGGTTTCATCTAAATTAGTTCTATAAGACAAGAAATTAAATGCTTTTTGGTCATAAGTTTTGCATCGATTTTGCAAATATTGCTTGGTAGTAGTGTAATAATTTTTTTTTAAATTTGTGCTAGCATAAATAGCACGACGTTTGGCTTTGATTTCGTCATTGCAACATAGCACTCTGTTCTGAGTATTTGGCTCTGGATTTTCTTCTAAGAATGTTGTATTTGGGTAGTAATCAGCTACAATTGAAATACCCTCACATTTTTTGCAATCAGCATCAGATTTTCTAATTTCATCTGGAGTGTTAAGTCGAACTGAGAAACCGCCTGGTCTATCTTGCATGTCATTCAATAAACCAGAACCGCCAAACCCACCTCCGAGAGAAGTACCTTTGCTTGATTTTACAAAACGATTCATATTATAGTTGATTAAAGCGGCTTCATTTATATCTATAGGGATATTGCCATTTGTAGGATCAACTCCTATAAGATTATTGGCAACAACTGGGTCTGACACAATCACACGACCTTTTCTAAAATGTTTAATAGGTCTTGCTAATCCAAAACCAGTTTGAAATACATTACCAGGATCGTTATTTGTTAAAGGTCTTATATGACTTGGAGCAGTTCCTACAGGATTACTATTAATACCACTTCCTTTCCATGTAACATATTGTTTATTTAATGTTGTGCTTCTATGACTATATCCAGAAGCAGGTTTTGAATTCATTCCTAATGGGAAAACTGCTGATGACATTTATATTATTATGAAAGAAAATAAAAAGTAGTATTATTATATATATTCATGTTATTAAATACATTAATCATATTTTTTATATTTTTAATCGGTTATCAAATTATTTTAGCAAATACAAGTTTCAGAGAAGGGGCAGAAAATCAATATGATGATATAGCAGGAGATGCTTATAGATTATCTCAACAAAATTTAGCTGATATTAATACATTAAAAGATACAACAACTAAATCAGATGAAAATATAATTAAACGTATTGATACATTAGATGAACAAATGAAAGAAGTAATGCAATCTGTTAAAGAAATGGGAAATGATGTAACTAATCCTAGTATACCAACGGAAGAAGGAGAAGAATTAAAAGAAGAGGAAATTGTGGGTTAATCTAAATTTACACTTTTATATAAAATAAATATATTTATATATTTTAACAAGTAATGTCTAATACATCATCTAATTTTCTTGGAGAAGATTACCCTTATCAAAATAATATTAGACGACCAGATCAAATTAGCATTCGAGATACAGGAACCATACCACAACTCGGAAGAAATATAAGAGGTATGGAAGAGTATGCTAAAATATTAGTAACAGGAAACAGCAGAGCATCCGTGCCTGGTGGACCTTTAGGAAATAAATATTTTTTAAAAACAGGAGCACAATGTCAAGCTGTAGATACTTGTACAACAGATGAAACAGGTGCAAAAGTATGTGGCGAAGTTGATAGATATATTTATATTAATAATGTACCTGGCGGTAATATTCCACTCATTTCTAGTGGAATGGGTGTAAATTTTAGTTCATTTAGAGGTTTAATTCCTGGTTCTATGGAAAACTTGAATGTATTAAATCCTATGGCTATTTTTCGTGCATTTAAAGATGGAGCTACACCTCCTTGTCAAGTGTTAAAAATGCAAACTATAGATAATAATAATAATCAAAGTTCCGAAAGTCATTATGTAACATTGGCAGATATTCAATCAATGGATCCGTGTTGGTTTAGTTATACACCAGAATATAATAATGCAAATCCTATTACAGGTAAAAAATGTCAATCAGCATTCACAACTTTAGCAGATAGCGAAGAAATTCATATGTCTAATGACCCAATAGATCAAATATATTTTGCTGGATTGGCTTGTATCGGTATTTATGTTTTTTATCGTATTATGGAAAAGGCCAAATAATTTTACAATTTATATTTAATTACAACTATATAATAAAATTATTATATAATTGCATCACATATTGACAATTTCTTGAATAGTTCTTTAAGTAGTTAAAATATATAATATATTCAAAGTATTTAAAGCCGATTGCACTACTATGATGTAGAGATTTTTCAAAAAAATCCTGAAAAAAAGGTAAAAAAGGTAAAAAAGGTAAAAAAGAGGTAGGGGCTAAACTTTTGAAATTTTTGGGGAAAGTTTTTTTTGATTCTTGAAAATGGACAAAAATAAATGTCCAAAATCGAAAAGACAAAAAAACTTTCCCCAAAAATGGACCTTCGTGACCATAATTGAATTTTATGGTCTGGTCACCAAAAAAATAAAGAAAAATTTGTTACGATAATTTTTTTTATAAATACTTAAAAATATTTTCTAATCTATAATTATGGAAACTTTTGGAAACCAAAAATATGCAAAAATATGCAAAAAATATTATTGCAATATTTGTGATTATGGAACATCTAGAAAAAGTAGTTATACAAATCATTTGATCACTGCAAAACATCAAAATTACATAAAAGGAAACGTTTTGGATACTTTTGGAAACAATAATATGCAAGAAATATGCATTTCAAAATATTCGTGTAAAAAATGTTCTAAAGAATTTAAAAATCGTTCTGGATTATGGAAACATAATAAGATTTGTTTAGATGAAGACATTATATCAAATAATATAATAAAACCTTTTGAAATTACACAGGAAACTATCATGCAAATTCTTAAACAAAATAGTGAATTTCAACAAATGCTTTTAGAACAGAACAAAACTATTATTGAATTGTCTAAAAATAATTTAATTACTAACAATACTACAAATAACAATTCACATAACAAAACATTTAATTTACAATTATTTTTAAACGAGACATGCAAAAATACCATGAACATTACAGATTTTGTAGATTCACTCCATTTACAACTCTCTGATTTAGAAAAAGTCGGAGAAATTGGTTACATTGAAGGTATTTCAAACATTATTATAAAGAACCTTAATGCATTAGATATAACAGAGAGACCAATTCATTGTACTGATAAAAAGAGAGAAACAATGTATATCAAAGATGAAGATAAATGGGAAAAAGAAGATGAAAATAAAATAAAAATGCATAAAATGGTTAAGAAGGTTGCAAATAAAAATATAAACCTTATTTCAGAATTTCAGGAGCTTCATCCAGATTGGAAAAAATGTTCTTCCAAATATTCTGATCAATTCAACAAAATTGTTATAGAATCTATGGGTGGAAAAGGCGACAATGATTATGAAAAAGAAGATAAAATTATCAAGAAAATTGCCAAGAAAGTGTTTGTGGATAAAAATTAAAAATTATCTTCTTAAAGTTTATTATTTTTAGTCAAAACTTATTAAATCTATTACAATATCAGAGTTTTCTTTTCTTTCTATTTTTTTTGTCAAATGAGCAATCAACCTAACATATTCATCATTCTCTCTTTGTAGCTTTGCAATAACCATTTTTTGATTATTAATAGTCTCATTCAATTTTATATTTTCACTGAAATAGTTCATCTTATTATTATTCAAATCGGTTAGCCATTTTTGATGCGTTTTTGTTCTGGTATGGGATACAAAACTTTGGCGACTATCAAAAACATGCTCTTTCCTAGAACCACATCCACAACGCAATCCATTTTTAAATTTAATAGAAGATGGAAAATAATCCACATAGTTGCTTTTTTCATCCATAATTGGTTCATAAATATCAGTGTCTGCAATTAAATCCATTACTACATATTTGTAGTAATAGATTTTATATCTTTTTTCTAAATGTATTTAACGTCTATGACTATGTCTTCGTCTATGACTCTTTCTTCGTCTACCACCCTTAAATGATCCAGCAGTAGTGGCAAGGCTATTAGATACATATGGCTTATTACCCCCATGTTGCTTTCTTCTGCGAGTTCTACATCTTTTGCCTCCATATGATGATCCGTAACTACTCATTCCGGCTCTTCCATAACTACTCATCCCTCGACCCATTCCTTGACCCATTCCTTGACCCATTCCTGGACCCATTCCTCTACCCATTCCTCTACCCATACCTCTAGCCTTAGGAACACCTTGCATTGAATCTTCTAGTTCTTCTATTGCAACCTCATTTATAACTTGCGCTGCGAATTCAGGAGTAAGAGTTTGTTTTAAAATATTATTAGCTTTTTCTTCTTGATTATATATCTTTCTAGTAAGGATATCACTTATTTTTTCAACTGTTTGCGGAGGAACGCCTTGTTGACTCATTGACATTGTAATCTGTTGCAAAGTTTGTTGATTAAGCTTTTCATTACTTCCAAAACCAAACATGCTTGTCGATTGTGATTGTTGACCCATCATAGGTTGTTGTCCATTAGGTTGTTGACCATAAGGTTGTTGTTGTTGTGGTGACATTCCCAAAGCATTGAACATTGTATATTATATCAAAAGAAAATAAAATAAATTCCTAAATAGCAGTATTTACGTATTTTTTATAGGCATAAAAAGCCGCAACAGCGCCTAAAATTTCAACCAAAATATATGGCACCAAATCAGACTTTGGTATTTTACCAGCATTATAAAGAGCAATAGCTACAGCAGGATTAAACGCTCCTCCAGAAATAGGCCCACCTAGTAAAGCAGCTACAGCTAAAGCCGCTCCAATAGCCGCCCAATTACCAGTAGCAAAAATAGTAAAAGTAAGCAACGCAGTTCCTAAAAATTCGACTAAATACTTATTCATAATATATATTTATAATAAATAAATATATATAAAACAAAAATTAATAAACAACTGTATTTTACATCATAGACCATCGACTAACACTTGGTTGAGGACCAATAACACTGATCAAAAATTGGATATATTGTTCTCCTTGTCCATGATTCTTCATCCATGCATAAATGCGACCTTGTGATCCGTTCTTGGTGCGAGGACTGCTGATAAGAATAGCTGTTCCGATTCTGCTGGTACTACCTAGTCCATAAGTAGGGGTTAATGAAGGCCAAGTCATATTATAATAATAGTAAATATTTTTTTATTATAAAATTTTTAATAATTTTGACGTACAATGGCACCCCATGCACATACTTGACCATTCGATAAACTATGGTTCTCAATGGCACCTTTCTTTTTAGGTGCTACACATCCACCTGAACGCGCGCGCCTTAATGAACTTCTGGTGCCACTTGGATAATAGCTTTTTGATCCTGTGGGTGCGGCATTAGGTAGATTTACTTTGTATGCAGTTTGTCCTACAGCATTACTTTTCTTAATATTGACATAGAGAGAACTATCAATAGGAGGAATATAATTTGTATGAGAAGATACCGGTGCATGTCTTTGAGATGATTGTATTACATAACCGAGCGGATCAGAAAGTTTACCACGACGAATTTGTTCTACTAAATCTTTCTTGTTGACACATGTTCTTAAATATTGATGGCGAGCATTTGTATTCATGTCTGAGGCTACAGGAGTTTGCATTGGATAAAATTGTGGAGGCGTAGGACGAATACCTGATAATATACCATAGCTGTGATAAGGAATTTGAGCAGGTGTTTGATTAGTGCTTAATGGTCCAGTAATAGGTGCATTCACATAATTATTATAAGATACAGAACCAATATTTGTTGATACAGCATAAGGAGTAGTCATTTTATATATATATCCACTTTTAAAAAAGTGGAGTAAAATATTTTAATTTGATTCAACCTTTTCTAAATGTAGAATTAATTATAGTATTGGTTTTTATATGGGTTGTAATTTGGAGGCGGAGGAACATACCCATAACGTTTAGGCGTAACAACAACTGCAGGTTGTTTGACGACTACTGTTTTAGTTGTGGTAGTGGTAGTAGGTTGCATTTTACTGTAAAGGAAACCAAAAAGAATTAGTGCGCCTATGGCGATAGCAAAAATATACAATTTTTCCATTATATATATTATCCTTAATTAAATATATATGGAAAATAATCATAGAAAACAAATGTTATATCAAAAAACTCAATTTAATAGCTATTTAATTTGTCAATTTCCTTGTATATTCAAATGCAGTAAATGTAAAAAAAATAATAATATTCTTGTAGAAAAAAATGTTATTAGTCAAAATTGTTTATTATGTGGGACACCTAATTACGTAACACTTTTAAATCCACTTTTAAAAAAAGTGGAGCAAAATAAGTAAATCCAATCCACTTTTATACATTTTCTCATTTTAAACGCCCATTAATATAAAATATATTTATATATAAATGAATAAAAAAAGTAAAAAACGATTACTTAATAAAAAAAATAAAACTTTAAAAAAAAAGAGCAAAAAATCTTGTTATAAATTTTGTAAAAATTATTATAGTCCTGAAATTGAAAAACAATTTCAAAAAATGTCAAATGGAAATCTTCCTCCCCCAACAAAAGAACAATTAGATTTAAGAATTGCTGATTGTAAACAAAATTTTTGTAATGAAGATTGTAAAGGATATAAGTTTTTAAGCAAAGAAGAGGAAAATAAATTTAAAAAAAACATAAATGGTAATTTTTTAAAAAAAACAAAACCAAAAATAATAAAAAAATTACAATCAAAAGGCGCTATATCTTATTGCGAACAATCCCTTTTTGTAAATTAATGTGCGTTTTAAATGAGAAAAGGTGTAAAAAAAGTGGAGCAAAATAAGTAAATCCAATCCACTTTTTAAAAAGTGGAGCAAAATAAGTAAATCCACTTTACACCTTTTCTCATTTAACACGCCCATTTTACACCTTTATTACACCGACCGGAAAGAAAATATATTTATAAAAATACTTAAATATATTATCTTATAAAAATATTATGATTAATAATATTATTTTTTGGACATTAATCAGCATTCCATCTGGATATGTTATTACTATATTTGTAAATGACGCATATATTTTTTTATATAAAAAAAATATTTCAAATGTTTCAAAATGTCTAATAATAACAAGCCTGATGTTTTTTGGATTTTTAAGGGGTTTTACTGGAAATGATTTAGTTACAAATATTTATGAGCATTTTAAATGAGAAAAGGTGTAAAAAAAGATCATCCCAAAGGGAGAATCACTGGTCTTAGTATCTGCGAATAGCACGTTGAGCAGATTGACTAGACTTGAATTGATCGCCACCATATGACAAATCATTATAGTTCTTGTTCACCGCCTTTTGCTTCAAATAAGTAATATAATCAGAGCTGTCATAAACCCATTTGACGTTACATGTAGCAGAAGGAACCGATCTATTCAATTGCAAACTATTGTAAGCAGTAGAAGGTGTGCATGAACTAGAAGTAGAACCAAAACGAATGCTTAATCCACTCAATCCAGGACGGCTCTGAAAACTTTGACAGCTTCCACCACATGAATAATTTTCGCGACTCAATATATCACCAGCGTTATTCACTGCACGAAAAGGGGTTGTAATTGTGCGTTTTGGTAAATCAGCAGCACGCAATTGACTAGGGTAAGTAGTATTCCATGCATTCTTCAAAGTGTAACGAATTTGCTCAAACTCTTTGTAGCGTTTGTCAACGTTTTGTGTAGTTTGTGGCATGTAACCTCGAATAGCTCCTCCTGGGTTTGTAGGATTTTTCGCAAAAATAGTAAAAGCTACATTGGATCCGTTGATTGGACTAGTATATCCTATAGATGGCATTTATATAATACTATACTAAAAAAATTCATTTACCTTTTCTAAAGGTGGATAATAAAAATAAAATCTATTATTTTATATATAAATATATATGTTTAATTTTACATTACTTATTAGCGCAATTGTATTTATCACTATAGATACCATTTACTTAAACTTAATGAAAGGGTATTTTGAAAAACAAGTAGAGAAAGTCCAAGGTTCTGCGTTAAAAATTAATTTTTCTGGAGCCGCATTATGTTATTTATTCTTGATTGTTGGTCTTAATTACTTTATTATTAAACCAAAGAAGAGTGTTCAAGAGGCTTTTTTACTTGGTTTAGTTATTTACGGTGTCTATGAAACTACAAATTATGCATTATTTAAGAATTGGTCTATACTCACATTATTTATAGACACGTTATGGGGTGGTGTTTTATTTGCAGCAACTACATTTATTATTGGTTTATTACGTAGTATTATAAAATAACTGTAATAAAGTTAGTAAATATAAATCTAAAACATAAATAATATATGAAAAGAATTACATATATATGATACTGCAAAAGTAAAAATATACTTTGATAGTAATCTAGAAAATGACTTATGAAGACATATTTTAGAGATAATAAATAAATTAGTTAATTAATTTTTCTTTTATTATTTTATAATAATGAGCTCTCTTCATCCTTTAAGTTTTTACTTTACTACAAAAGATACTAATTTTAAAATAAATACAATTGTTGTTCAAGATATACCACGATATATTTCTCATTCTTTTGTAGAAACACCTATTTATGATTTTACAGATACAAAAATTGGGTATAAAGTAAGTGACGATTATATTCAACAAGTTGATAAAAATAAATATATTGTTCGTTTAAATAATACTTATTACATAGAAGGAAAAGGAAGTATTAGTTGGTTATATATTTTTGAAAATAATTTACCTAAAATTTATTATCCAGATAATGTTGAACTATCATCTACAATTATTTCTGGAACCGGTGATTATTTTGATAAAACAGGAACTGTAACTTTATTCCCAAAGCCAGATGGTTATAGATTAGTTACTATTAGTTTTACACCTTAAAATAAAAAATTGTATAAATTTTATATATTTTTTATTATTTTATCCTTACTTTTGGATGAACCTTTTCTAAAGATTTACAATCTGTTTAGTGGTCTGTAATAAGTCTTGGCATAATATTCATTGTATTCAACTCTTGAAACAACAGTTTACATGCATAAGGAATTTCCACATATGAAAAGTCTACTCTGTTATCACAAGTTCTACAATGATGAATATGCATCTTGTCGTTGTATGACGCAATAATACCACACTTTTTGCAAACAAATACTGAATATTTATCTGATGCATCATACATCCTGCCTCTAGTAAATCGCGCCGCACCATGTGAGACCATTGCATCTTTTTCCATCTCACCAAATCTTAGACCACCATCACGACTACGACCTTCTGCCGGTTGTCTAGTTAGGTTCACCATTGGACCATTCGAGCGGCTATGTGCCTTGTCATTAACCATATGTTTGAGACGCTGATAGAATACCGGACCCATAAACACACTGCATTCATGCTGTTCTCCAGTGAGACCGTTATATAAAAGCTCATTGCCGTGTGCCTCGTAGCCGACTTTAATCAGCTGACTACAAATATCATTCACATCAAAATCACCAAACGATGTGCCGTCACCAAATAGTCCAAGTTCTAGTAAAACTTTGCCTAGTATTGTTTCTTTAAGCTGTCCAATCGTCATACGAGACGGAATTGCATGTGGGTTAATAATAATGTCTGGTTTGACACCGGAACTGGTAAAAGGCATGTCGCACTCAGGAATGATGTTACCTACGGTCCCTTTCTGGCCATGTCTGCTCGAGAATTTATCACCAATTACAGGTTTTCTAGTCGTCCTTAGTCGCACTTTTGCGAAATTATATCCTTCACCATTTCGGTCAATATAATTTTTATCAATATATGTCTCTTCAGTGGTCTTGTAAATCTTGCTCTGGTCTTCAAATTTAATCACCTTTGTATGATCATTTCTGTTTTCTTTAATAGGTGTCACTTTGGCAATAATAATGTCGCGATTTTGCACCAAAGTGTTTTCCGGAATGACACCTTTTGAATTCACTTTATTATAATTACCAATCTTCATACCTTTTGTCTTTGAAGCATCAGGTTTGCAGCGAATTTCTTCGTCACCATTAATCTTTTGCTTATCTTCGTCTTTTTCAGTGTGATAGACTGTTACTAGAGCCATACCTCTATCAATTGAACCTTTATTGATAAGTAAGGAATCTTCTTGATTATAACCAGTGTGTGTCATGATTGCGACAATCACTTGCGTTCCAGATGGGATTTCATTCAATTTAATCAAGTTCATAATACGTGTGTCAACGAGAGGACGCATTGGGTAATTAAGAACATAAGCAGTTTTATCCATTCGGCCTTCGTAATTGGTTACATAGACACCCATTGCTTGCTTACCTTGAGCACAATTAGAACTAGCAAAACCATGAGTAGTAATAAATGAATGATTTTCTGATTCTACTTCAATATCTGATACTAATCCATTTTCTTGATATTTAAAACTAATTACTGGATCATCAAAATGTATTTTCATATTAGAATTAAAGTATCCAATTATATATTTACGATTTTTTATTATTTCTTCTACACTAGCCCATCCATAATTTGTCATAAATTTATGATCAGATGTTGCAGTAATTATTTTTTTATTTAATGTTTCAATAGTAATAATTTTAAATTCGTTTTTACGAACAAAATGATTTATTACTTTTGTTGTAGAAATTTTAAAAGTTTCAGGATGAAATGATAAAACAAAATCACCTATTTCAATGTTTTTAATCATTTTAGTTGTTCCGTCTGCCATCCATACTAGTTCTTTTGGATCTAAACATTGGTAACAATTTCTCGGTGATTGATTGTGTTCTGGGAATGGGATACATGATGCCAATACACCAAACATAGTTGACGGATGTATTTCGCAATGGGTGAATTTAGCCAGTTTGTTTTGTGGGTCAATAATATCGCGAGGTTTTGTAGCAATTAGAGACCAACTTTGCTCTTCAGGGTCAATATATTCAATAACCGCATTTTCTAACTTGGAACTTGTGAGTAAATCATCCCATGATAGATCTCCAGTTCCCAACTTGCTAATTAACTCATGTGTAATCAATATATTTTTATCTTGGACGCGTAACAAAGGTCTTAATAATCGTCCGCTATCATTACAAACTCTAATTTCACGCATTTTGTAATCAAATACGATAGAGGTGTAAATATTGATAATACCTTTGTGTTTTTTGTCTTTTAACATATTATATAATTGTTCTGGTTCTGTAGTTATTCCAACCCATGCACCATTTATGAATACTTTGACTTTATCGTGCATAATTAGTGGTGTTACTTCTTCACTATCAATTTTCTGAATATGTGGTATAATATATTCATAAAGTGGTAACGAATTAGAATAAGTTGTAATGTGTGTCATATAACTTAAATTTTTGACAATACCAACAGACTGTCCTTCTGGAGTTTCAGCTGGGCAAAGGAAGCCCCAAGTTGTATTGTGCAACTTACGAGGAGGTATTAACTTGCCGCTTTTGTCTGTTGGTGTTGAAACTCTACGTGCGTGACTTAAGCTAGATACATAGTTTAGTCGATTTAGAACTTGCGCAACACCAACCTTATTAGAATTAATATGTTTTATACCGAAATCACCAGTTGACAATGCTCGTTTTATTCCATTTTCAATGGTTGTGGATTTAATTATTTTATAAATATTGGTCATATTAACAATGTTTTCATAATCATCAGATGATTTCCATGAGCCAGTATTAATTTCACGGATAATTTGTTTTTCCATATCTTTGACCAATTTGTTGAAATAATTTCTGTACAAATTGTTCAAAAGCGAACCAACACAATCAACACGTTTATTCAAATAAGAGTCTCTGTCGTCTTGTTTTGCTTGGTCAAATGAAGCCATAAGAAGTCGATTGGCCATGTAACCAAGGAAATATATTTTTTGCTCCATTGTATGGCAATGAGGAAACAAATCATTTTGTAATATTTCCATTGTGAACTCGTGCTTTTTCTTTGCACCTGTTTCTTTATCCATATTAATAGGCGTGTACATGACAAAACTGGTGATAAACCTGATACATTCTTCTTGAGTCATATATTTATTTGCTTCAATAATAGAAGGTTGTAGTGTCTCCATTACATCTTTATCTTTGCCTTGTACTCCATCTATTTTGAGTAAAATTTTTTCACATATTTCTTTATCACTAATAACACCTAATGCTCTGAAAACAATAAATAGTGGGATAGGTTGCTTTACACGTGGTAACTCAACACAAATAGCATTACTGAGACCTTTAGTTTTTATTTCGTCGCCTTTCGAATCATCAGACTTAGAAATGGAATTTTTAGAACGAACCATCATATTAATCTGTTTCGGTGAAATGCATTTGAAATCAGGAACCGATTTTACTTCAGCTTTCCAAGTATATTTTGTGTCATTTTTTGCAATATAGAAACAATATACGCGATTTTCTGCAGCTCTTTCTTGTCCCAATACAGTTTTCTCTGATCCATTAATAATAAAATATCCTCCAGCATCAAACTTACATTCACCAGTTTGTGTATTATCGAAATGTTTATATTGGTTAAGAACACAAATATTTGATTTTAACATAATAGGTAGCTTGCCTATATGCACTTTGTGTATTGTCTTGTAAAATGTCTGCATGTTCTCCAAATTAGGTCCATTTCTTACGATATATTTGATGTTTATATCAATAGTTGTAGCAGATGCATAAGTGAAATTCCTCAAACGTGCTTCTTGAGGAAACATAAGTTTAATTGCACCATTATTCTCATGTATCTGTGGTCTGTAAATATGAAAATTTTCAAAATTAATGAATATCTCTAGTGCATATTTATTAGATTCGTGATCATAATCTTGTTCTGATGCAATATGAACTGGATTGAACATTTCTATAGTTTTAATAATTTGGTATCCAACAAAATTATTATAAGATTCTAGTTGATGTCTTACAAATCTGTCAAGATGTTGACCTTTAAAATATGATTCTATAATAGACCAAGGAGTTTCGATATATTGCTCATTTGAAATATCGAATGGTTTTGATTCATGATTCATCTTCGTCGTCTGTGTATTATATGCAATCATATTTTCGGTTATTTATTATTTCAATTTATTTTTAAATGGTTTTTATAAATAAATAGTAGTCAAGTTTTGAATACATAAAAAATAATATGAATAATATAAAGAATATAAAATGAATTAATATATAATATATAATGCAAAAAAGGTATTTAACAAATGCAAAAAGAATAAGTGATTATAATAAATTCTTATCTAAACTTGATCAAACGAATACAAACAAATCAAATGATCAAGTATTCATAGAAAACAATCACATTAGTAAAACAGAAGAAATGAAGAACTATTTAGATACACTAATTAAAAATTTGGAAATAGATTTTGAAAAAAATAATTTATCTTCGAAAAAATTAACAGGACAAACACCAAATGATATTATTATAGCTAATTCAAAAATAAATGATCCAAATGAATATGTAGAATTAACAAATTCATCAAAATGTGGTGAAAAATGTTGTCATTCAGAAACAGAACCATTTAATAATCCTAAAAAGGTTTTTAAAAAAAAATATAAACAAAATGAATTAATTGTAGAAATTAAAGAACATATAAATATTGAAGCTGAAATAAATAATATTGATGATCTTTTAAAATTAATAGACACTTATAAGGTAAATCCTTCTATAAAATATAATATAAATATGAATGCACTTCATAATATTAAAGAACCATTGGAAGAACTAAGAGATATGATTGGTATGAAAGAACTCAAAAATAATATTGTAGATCAAATCTTATATTTTGTTCAAGAGTTACATAAAGACGTAAGTCAATCAGGTGATTTTATGCATTCAGTTATTTATGGTCCTCCTGGAACTGGTAAAACAGAAATTGCCAAAATAATGGGTAAAATTTACAGCAAAATAGGTATTCTTTCTACAGGTGTGTTTCATAAAGTCACCAGAAGTGATTTAATTGCAGGTTATTTGGGACAAACCGCATTGAAAACCAAGGATGCAATTAAAGCAGCAATGGGTGGTGTTCTTTTTATTGATGAGGCATATTCTCTTGGTAATTCAGAGAAACGCGATAGTTTTGCGAAGGAATGTATTGATACACTTTGTGAAGCATTGAGTGACAATAAGGCAGACCTAATGGTTATTATTGCTGGTTATGAACATGAACTAAAAGAATGTTTTTTTGATTATAATCAAGGTTTGGATTCACGATTTACTTGGCGATTTAAAACAGATGAATATAGTTTTGAAGATTTATATGAGATTTTCTTAAAGAAAGTAAAAGAGATTGGTTGGATAATAGATGATAACTCTAATATTACAAGTGAATGGTTTAAAAAGAATGAAGATTATTTTAAGTTTTATGGAAGAGATATTGAAACTATTTTAGCAAAAACAAAAATAGCACATAGTAAAAGAGTATTTTGTAAACCAGAAAATGAAAAAAAAAGACTTAATTTAAATGATTTGGAAAATGGGTTTAAAATTTATTTAAATAATGAAAATGTTAAAAAAAGGAAGAGTGATTTGGAATCTAAAAGATATTTGTATAATACGTTATATTCATAAAATATAATTTTTATTACAAGGTTTAGTTTGGATTATATTTATATTTTATATATTTTATTTTATATATTAAATGTCAAATAAAACAATTTCAATAAATCCAACATTATTTAGTATTGGAGGTATAAAAACTAAGAAAAATAGAGAGAAAAAAGTTGCACCTAAACCATTAATAAATCCAAATGTTTTAAAGAATAAACTTTTAAATCGAATTAAAGAACATAAAAAACGTGAAACACAAGATATGGATAAAAGACCTGATATAGTAGATAAAAATAATAATAAAGGTTCAGAAATACATGTTAAAACTGAAACATTTTCTGACGAATTTAATGATTCTATTAATTATTTACAAACTTTATCAAAACAAAAAAAAGTAAATGATGAGAAAACAAAATATGAAAAACAAAAGCAAAAAAGAAAAGAGGCGTTAGAGAGAAAGACGCTTAAGAGCTATCAACAAACAACAAATTTTCCACAATCTTATAACTTGGCATGTAGCAATATGTCTCAAATTCAACAACAACCTAATCATCAACTTCCTCTTGTAAATATAGATTTACCTGAAGAACTTAAAATAGAAGAAACTATGTTTCAAATTCATCCAAATACAACACCTGTTATATTAAATAAAAACAAAAATGTAGTTGATACTGTTCCTTATGGAATATTAAAAGGTGGGACAAAGCCTACATATAGAGTATGGTGTAAAACACAACGTAATAATGTTGAAACAAATCCTAGTACTGCATTAACAATTCAAGGTGCTAATTTAAGTAAAGAAAAAATTGAACGTGAAGCTCGTTTACATAGTCTTAGAGAAAAGTTAAAACAGAAAGAGGTTGAAAATTCTAGTAAACAAATAATAGGTAATGAAATAAAATTAGATGAATTAATGGTTACAGAAAATTTAATAAAACCTTCGATTGTACCTTCGATTGTACCTTCAATATTGACTACATCATCTGAAATATTACCTACTACAAATACTGAACCTTTAAAAAATGAACAAATAATTGCTACAAAAAAAATAACAAAAAAGACAATTAAGAAAAAATATACATTAGGTAAATCTAAAATTAAAAAAATTGTTGGTGTTTTGATTAAAGATAGAAGAACTAGAAAACAAGTTCTTAGTGCACAAAAAGATTTGAAAAGAAAACAAATGAATGATGTTAAATCTTATTTAAGAGACCATAATTTATTGAAAGTAGGAAGTAATGCTCCAAATGATGTTATTCGAAAACTGTATGAATCTGCAATGTTAGCTGGTGAAGTTACAAATAGTAATAGTGAAACATTGTTACATAACTTTTCAAAAGAACACAAACAACTATAAGACAATATACAAATATACAAATAAAATCTTTACTTATTTTATTATGGAGACTACAAAAAATGAAATGCCAGAATATAATAAAATATTTTTTGAAAAAATGAAAAATTATTTAGATACAAAAATATATTTTTTTGGAAGTGTTCAACGTCCTGATTATTTTCCTGTTGGAAGTGATATAGATGTTGCAATATTCACTGATAATATTAAAAGTACAATGACTAAATTGCAAAGTTTTTTAAATGCCGAAAATAGTGATTTTAAAAAATTTGTTTGGAGATTAAATTATGATAACAGTTTAGTAGAAGGATATAAAATTATTCATAGAGAACCTGCATATAATTTTGTTGTTGAAATTTCTATTTATGATGAAAAATATAAGGAGGGTATTTTAAACGAACATAATGGTAAAACTGATTTACCATTTTATGCTACATTTTCATTAATAATAATAAAGTTTTTATTTTACACATTGAATATAATTCCAGCTGAATGGTATAGATATTTAAAAGAAATCATACTTACTAAATTAATATTAAAGAAGGAAGATGATTTTGTTGTTCTAAATAACGTATAAACGGTTTCATAATAGATATGTAATAATATTTTATATTCTAAAGTAAATATTATTAAAGATAATATAACAAGATAATATAATGGCGCTAATCAAGGAATATTTTGAACTAACACAAAAATATCAAGAAGAATATGGAGAGAATACAATATTATTAATGCAAGTAGGTAGTTTTTTTGAAGTCTATGGTATTTATAATAAAAAAACTGAAACTATAATAGGTAGCAAAATCGTAGATTTCTCTCAAATATGCGAACTCAATATTGTAGAAAAGAACACATGCGTTGGGACCGACAATGTTAAGATGGCTGGTTTCAAGGACGCGCAAATTGAAAAATATATAAAGAAAATTCAAGAAGCCGGATTTACATGTGTTGTTTATACGCAAGATGAATCCGCAAAAAACACAACTCGTAGCTTAGGTGGCATTTTTAGTCCAGGAACTTATTTTCATACTGAAACACACAATCTTACTAATTCAATTACATGTATTTGGATTGACTTTATAGAAAATAAGGTTTTATTAAAAGGTAAATACGTTGTTATTGGTGTGGCAAATATTGATATTTATACTGGCAAAACAACTTTATTTCAATTTAAAGAAGTGTATATAAATAATCCAACTACATATGATGAACTTGAACGTTTTATTTCTATTTATAATCCAAGTGAAGTGATTATTATTTCTAACTTGCCAGACGAAAACGAAATAGATTATGTAATTAGTTATGCTGGTATCAGCTGTAGTCTAATACATAAAATACATATATCTTTGACAAATGTTTCTTCTTCTAATATGAGTGAAAAGATGAAACGTGTAAAGAATTGTGAAAAACAAATTTATCAGACAGAAATTCTATCTAAATTTTATAATTTTGATGATTTTCAGGTATTTATTCAAAATTTCTATGATAATAATGTAGCCACACAAGCATTTTGTTTTTTGCTGGATTTTGTGTATCAACATAACCCTCATTTGGTTAATAAAATTTTGGAACCTTGTTTTGAAAATTCTTCTACCAGAATGGCGCTTGCAAATCACTCGTTAAAACAATTAAATATTATTGATGATGGTAATGTTAAATCTAATAAATATTCGTGTGTTTCAAATATGTTGAATGAGTGCTTGACACCCATGGGTAAACGCAAGTTTACGTATAATTTTTTGAACCCAGTTTTTAATGAAGTGTATTTACAGAGAGAATATGATATAACTGAATATTTCTTAAGTATATATGATACACATAGTTCTTATCTAAAAAATAATCTCTCTACAATCAAGGATATTTCAAAATGGGAGCGTCAAATCTTTTTGAAAAAAATATCACCAAAAGCTTTTTATAATTTATTTAACAATATTGAAACCATTCAACATATTTTTTCGAATTTTGAAAAAAATTCAATGATCATGGAATATTTACAAACATTTGAAACTACTATATTAGAAGTAGGTTTTTTCTGTAATAATATATGTAAATTTATAAAAACACATTTAAATTTGGACCTTACTAAAGATTTAGAACAATTACAAAATTTTGAAACCAATTTTATTAATAATGGTATTAATACAGAATTGGATAATAAAATAGAATTATTGAAAGATTCTGAGTTGAAATTGGAAGCTATACAAAACTATCTCAGTTCTCTCATTGAAGGAAAAGAAAAAAAAGGTAAAAAGGATACGAGTAGGTCAGATTATGTAAAAATTCATGAAACTGAAAAAAATCATATTGGTATTATATGCACAAGTAGAAGATGCAAGTTGCTTACAGAAATGCTACCAAAAGATGCCAGTATTGTGTCATTATCATATAATATTAGTCCTACACAAGTTAAAAAATTTGAATTTAAAATATCCAAAACACAATTTGGTTTTGAAAAACAAAATGCATCCAATAATTTCATTATTGATGAACAAATAAGTGCATTATGTAAAAATATAACATCTATTAAAATTTCCATGAAAGATTTAATTACAATAATATATAATGGTTTCATTAGTCAATTTGAATGTTTTCAGAAAGAACTAGAAATCATTATTCAGTTTATTACATATATTGATTTATTATACACAAAAACAAGTATAGCAAAAAAATATAATTATTGCAAACCTACTATTGTGAATTCAGATAAATCTTTTGTCGATGCTCATTCTTTGCGTCATTGTTTAATAGAACAAATTCAAAGTAATGAAATATATGTAACGAACGATATTTCACTAGGCAATGGGAAAACAGATGGAATATTACTTTATGGAACAAATGCAGTTGGAAAAACCAGCTTTATTAAATCCATAGGTATTTCTATTGTTATGGCTCAATCAGGACTATATGTTCCTGCCTCTTCATTTTGTTTTAAACCTTACAAATATATTTTTACTCGAATTATTGGAAATGATAATATCTTTAAGGGACAATCTACGTTTGCAGTCGAAATGTCGGAATTGCGCACTATATTGCGTCTCGCAGATGATAATAGTTTAATTTTAGGTGACGAATTATGCTCTGGAACGGAAATTATGAGTGCTATTAGTATTTTTGTTGCAGGAATACAGAAATTACATCGTTGTAAAAGCAGTTTCATATTTGCAACACATTTGCATGAAATAGTAGATTACGAAGAAATAAGTAATTTGGGTTCAGTTTCTTTAAAACATATGGAAGTAATCTATAATAAGGAACTTGATGCTTTAATTTATGATCGCAAGTTAAAAGATGGACCAGGAAATAGTATGTATGGACTTGAAGTGTGTAAATCTCTAAATTTGCCCCAAGAATTTTTGGATGCTGCTTACGATATAAGGATGAAATATCAACCAGAAAATAGAAGTATACTTTCTCTCAAGACTTCACAATATAATACAAAAAAACTGGTTAGTATGTGTGAAAACTGTCAGAAAAAAGCTGGAAAAGAAGTACATCATTTGACATATCAATCAGACGCAGACACAGATGGTATAATAAAAACTGCGACTTCAGTATTTCATAAAAATAGTTTAGCAAATTTAATGACATTATGTGAAGATTGTCATAATGACATACATCAAAAAAATAAAAAGTTAAAAAAGGTGAAAACAACAAAAGGTATACATGTAACAAACGTTTAATGTTTTCGACGATTTTTACGAGAACGTTTAGATCTACGTTTTGTTGTCGCGCGTTTAACACCACTAGCTATGTTTTTAGCACCTTTAATTCCTAAATTAAAACCTGTAGCCATAGTTCCATAAACTGCTCCTACGCCTTTTTCTATAACTGGTAAAGATTTTTTAGTTGTAGTTTTTACCATATTACTAGCATTTTTTAAGTTATTATTTATAGAGGGTAGTTCACTCTTAACACTTTTACTAGCAGAACGAATTAAACCTTTTGCACTATTTTTTAATGATTTACTTTTTACCATTTATAATATATATATGTATAAAATATTTTCTTTTAATATAGACAAAATGGTTTTCTATAAATTTAACAAAAAAAGTATTTTTAAAATATTTATTTGTACATTCATTTTATGTTTGTTTGTATTTTTTTGTAAAAGGTTATTTTCAACATCATATTTATTAGAAGGTTTAGAATCAAACTCGAAAAAATTAAAAGATATGGGTATAGATACTTCAATATCTTCTAATGATGCACATAATTTTTGTGATTATAACGAAGCTTCTGGTTCTAAATTAAATAATAGTTGTCAGAAACTAACAAAGTTTAATTGTCGTAAAACGGAATGTTGTGTATGGCAAAAAAATAAAGGAAACGGAAAATGTGTAGCAGGAAGCGAAGAAAATGGACCCATGATTCATAACCAGTAATTATATTTATTCATAAAATAAAAAATTGATATAAAAATAAAAACATATAAGAATAATATAATATAGTATATAAGCGATGATAATCCCTGTGAAATGTTTTACATGTGGCATGGTAATTGCAAACAAGTATAGATATTATGTAGAACAAGTGCGTAAGAAGAAATTAGCAAAAAGAGGTAATGGTGAATCAATTGATGTAGATAAAGTTTTATATTTAACAAAAGAGTTTGCAGAAAAAACACCAGAAGGTGAAGTTTTAGATGAATTAAATATGAAAAAAATGTGTTGCCGTAGACATTTCTTAACTCACGTGGATATTGAATAATTTCTTTATATATAATATAAAATGGTTAAAAAGACTTTTAAAAGAAAACAAAAACTTTACAAAATGAAAGGTTGTTCTAAACGCAAATCTAGAAAGCATTGTCGTAATCATCGTGGAGGTAGTGGATCTTTAGCTTATACTGGTGGTTCTGGTTTAAGTAATTCTTTAAAACCTGCAACTATAAATCCAAATGGTTTAGATAGCACAATGCCTAATACTGGACCGGAGTTTACTGGTGTTTCTACTACACCAACTAATAAAGGTCTAATGCAAAGAGGTGGTAATTGTGGAACTTGTAGTTTAAATCAAATGAATATGACAGGTGGAGGTGGTTGTGGATGTAGTAAATTACTAAGTGGTGGCAAAAGAGGAGGTGGTACATGGGCACCCCAAGGTCTTATAGGTAAACCATGGACACCTAATTCATCTGGTTGGCCAGGAGTAAATGGTTCTAGAAACTATTTAGACTATAATCAATATAAAGTAGATCCACAAACTGCAATGATAAATGTAGGTGCTAATCCTCCATTTTTATTTGGTGGAAAAAAACATAGAGGATCCAAAAGAAGAAAACAAAAGGGAGGTGCTCTTTCTAATTTTATTTTTCAAGATTTTGTTAATTTAGGAAGACAGGCTCAATATGGAATAGGTACAAATTCTAATGCATTACAGGGATTTCCTGCTCCAGTTAATCCATTACCTTGGAAAGATCAATTGACACATAGTTCTTCTTCTATTAGAAATGCGTTACTCTAATTTTTTTCTATAACTAATACATAATGGCACCTTTTCCAAAAACATTAAAAGAATTATGCACACCTGCTCTTCTATATTTTATTATTTCTGTAATATCACTTGTTATTCTTTTGTTTCAAAATTTAGGAGATAATGGAAGTTACAATGTTGGGACATATTCTTGTCGTGTTCCTAATACCGCAGTAGTATTTATTATTCAACTTATTTACATCTTATTTTGGACATATGTTTTGAACTTGATATGTAAGGATGGTCACCCTGGTGTATCTTGGTTGCTTGTACTTTTTCCTTTTCTTCTTTTCTTTGTTATGTTAGGATTAATGATGATATCTTTTTAGAAAATGTTATGTGATACAATATATAATTCATAATTATATTTTATATTTATGAATTTATTTTCTATATCTACGTTTTGTTTTTGTCTTAGATTTTGATCTACGTTTTGTTTTTGTCTTAGATTTTGATCTTCGTTTTACATGTTTTCGTGATTTACCACCAAAATTTCCACGATTAGCCATCATTTTCTCTATTTTAATTTTAGAATATTCATCAGCTGCTTCTTTGGCATCATTCATTGCCTTAATTGTAGGAGCAAGAGCTGCTGCAGAGATATCAACAAAATCGTAACCAAGTTTTTCATCAAAATATGGAATTTGTAATTTTTTGAATACATGAGGGTTACAATTTGTAAGATCTGTTGGAGTTGTAAACCAACCATCCGTTTTTAAATACACTGGATCCTTAGTTTCTGTATCGGAGCGATATCCAACTAAAATTGCATCTTCAAAGTTGTTACCAAATTTCCATCCAGGAGCTTTACTCGTATCTGGTTTTTGACCTTGACCTGGTATTTTTAGAATTGTAGGAAAATCTAAATACCATTTTTCAATACTATCGCGTTGCGGTTGAGATAAGTTTTCTAACGTGAGCACTTTACCATCTGCAGTAGTTATAATAGGTATTGGTGTTTCTATATTTGATGTTGGTGTTTCTATATTTGATGTTGGTGTTTCTATATTTGATGTTGGTGTTTCTATATTTGATGTTGGTGTTTCTATATTTGATGTTGGTGTTTCTATATTTG
>Ga0114973_10000520_pt1 | contig 29154 bp, 28 predicted proteins | sample M_140807_MF_Meta_FD_87025 | JGI IMG/M metagenome (GOLD analysis project Ga0114973, IMG submission 87025) | Freshwater microbial communities from Lake Montjoie, Canada to study carbon cycling - M_140807_MF_MetaG | ecosystem: Environmental > Aquatic > Freshwater > Lake | place: Lake Montjoie...
AACAATCGGGACAATCGAGAATATCATCCGTGCTGTGGGCGCCCACTCTCTCAGAGGCACTCGATAGCCTCACCTTCCCCTCTGCAATACGGCTTTTATGTTCGCTCCAACCAGATGCCAGGCCGCTAGGAGATATCTTTTCCTCAAGCTCTGAGAGGCTTATAGTTGCATTTGGCCCTGAAGGCGATTTTACTGCAGCAGAAGAAGCCATGCTTCAGGGAGCGGATTTCAAACCGACAACTCTCGGAAATTCACGTCTGCGATGTCAGACCGCTGTAGTAGCGGCTCTTGCGGGCGCTTCTGCTCTTAGCCTTACTCAAAGTTTTAAGAATTCTTGATCGAAAAAAATGGTAATCGATTGATGGAGTGCCCATTCTGCAAATCAGCGCTAACAACAACCTATATCTGCAAAGGGTGTGGAGCTGATCTTGTTATTTTGAAGCATCTTGAAGAGGGTCGAAAAAAAAAGAAGATCGCAACCACCTCATTAAAGTCCGCTGAGCTTCATTTCGCTGGCACTCAAATCACTGCCACTCAAATTTCTGAAGTAGAGGTACCTGAATTAAGCGAATCATCATCGTCGGCCAGTGATTTAACGACAGTAGAGACGTTTCCCCCTGAAACGTCGTACCTATCAGCAGAAAATATAGAGTCGATCAATTCCATTACAGACTTCAGTCAGAAACAAGAAATCTCTAGCTTTGATATCGATACTGAGCTCCATTTAGATAACGCGCTCTCACCAGAGGTACGAAATGAGATCGAAACTCTTTTTGATCAACTTTTTCTATCTCTCTCAGATCAGCCTTACGTTCCCCAATCGGAAATAACCTCTACCGATTTGATTCTTCGAGAACGAACCGAGCAGCTTGATCTACTTTTTGAGCTGTTACACGGCTCTTTTTCCTCTCCCCAGGCCAAACAGGAAAACGAGGAGACCCAAAACTGTGAAAGCAAACAGGTTAAAAGCTCACCTAAAATAGTGCTTCCTAAGGAACAGGTGGCCGCGCTTTTACAGACAAACTCAGAAAATTTGCAGACCTCACAGAAAGATAGCCAAAAAGAGCGATACATCGCACCGTCAGCACTAAACTCAATTCTCGCAACTATAGTCGATCTCGTCTTAAGTCAGGTTCTGACTATTTTTGGTCTTTTTATTTACGGAGGTTCTTCTATTCTCACAGAACCGACCCTTTCAACTATCCCCGATCAAATCTTCTCTATCACTATTTTTCTTACTCTTTTGGTTCCCTCTTTTTGCCTTTATAAAGCGGCTTTTTTTCTTTCTATTGGTTCAACTCCAGGATGTTTCATCACCGGCATAAAGCCGATAGCACTCGATGGTTCAAAACCCTCTCGATATCGTCTTGTCCTTCTCAGTTTTACAGCTCCTTTCATAAGATTATTTACAATTCCTATTTTTCTATCAAAGCGTGGGACTAATTTCTTATTAAAACTCGCTGAAGTCCGCTTTACTGTTGAAAAGTGATGAGAAACTATTCCGAAAAGAATCAATAGTTAGCTTCTTTTCTTCGGCCCTTGATACTCGTATGCTAATCAAGGTTCATCAACTGATTGTAATTTCGTTTGACTAAAACGATACGCACATATTTTGGTTCTTTCGGGGAGTCTTCGATGTCGTTCAATTATGATATGGTCGTCATCGGTAGCGGTCCGGCTGGTCAAAAGGCGGCGATTCAGGCGGCAAAGCTCGGAAAACGGGCAGCGATTATCGATCTAAATCCAAAAATAGGGGGTGTATGCCTTCATGATGGAACGATTCCAAGCAAATCGTTTCGAGAAGCAATTCTTCACCTCTCGGGATACCGACTGTGGACCCAGTTTGGTCAGTCGTATCGGGTAAAAAATGATATCGAGATGGAGGACCTAACCCGCTGGTCGGCCTCTATCGTCGCCAGTGCTGAGCAAACACTTCGTGCTCAACTTCTCCGAAATCGTATTCAGATCATTTGCGGATGGGCATCTCTTGAGGACGCTCATACAGTAGTCGTTCAACGGGGCTCCGTTCGCGAAAGTATCACTGCAGAATTTATAGTTATTGCGACCGGTACTAGCCCACGTCGTCCCGAGGGATTTGAATTCGATGATAGTGTAATAGTTGATAGTAACGGCATTCTTGGCCTTGAGCGATTGCCGCGATCGTTAGGTATCGTTGGAGGTGGAGTAATCGGCTCTGAATATGCGTCGATGTTTTCCGCTCTTGGTGTAGAGGTAATTATCGTTGAAGCGCGTCCGGCGATTCTTGGTTTTATCGATCAGGATATTCGGGAATGTTTAGTCCATAGCCTTCGACAATGGGGCGCATCGATACTTACGGGAGAAAAGGTTGCTCAGTGTCGACGAGCCTCTGATGGGCGAGCAGTAATTATACTTGAGAGTGGCAAACGGCTCGTCACCGACGTTCTCCTCGTATCAGCAGGAAGAAGTGGAAATACATCCTCACTTGGCCTTGCGCCTCTTGGAATAGAGGTTACCCCTGAGGGAATGGTTGGAGTCGATAATAATTTCCAGACTACCGTTCCAAATATTTATGCAGTGGGAGATGTTTGCGGTCGCTCTGGTCTTGCATCAACCGCAATCGAGCACGGGAGGCGCGCCGCTTGCCACGCCTTCGCGGTAGACGACACCTTTCCTGAACTTCCTATTCCGTACGGTATCTATTCGATACCCGAAATTTCAATGGTCGGTAAAACCGAAACTGAACTCACGCGGGATAAAATACCCTATGAAATTGGAACGTGTCGTTTTTCAGAGCTCGAAAAAGGGCGGATTTTGGGGAATACGGATGGCTTTTTAAAAATCCTTTTTAATCCAAATTCTCTCGAAATTCTCGGTGTTCACGCGATTGGTGAAGGAGCTACCGAGGTTATTCATACCGGACAGACCGCTATAGCTATGGGAGCGAAACTCGACCTTCTGGTACACCTTGTTTTTAACTATCCATCGTTGTCTCAGGCGTACAAGATAGCTGCTCTAGATGGGTTTAATAAGGTGCTTTCAACGAGAGGTATTAGTTTCTAATCAGCACTATTTACACCATACAGATGTTGAACGGATTGCTATACAATCCGGGAAAAAGAGTTACCGAGTATCTTTATCCTCACCGAGCACCGGCAGCGCAGAAGTAGAGGTGTGCTGAGCAGCAAGCGATAACATCGCCTCAAGCGGCGTAGGCAATGTAAGCCCATCCAGGGTGATTATGGTAAAAGGCATTCCTGGCTGATCTATCCTAATACCGTGAGGAACCCGCTCTGAATAGGTTGAAAGTAACCACTCAAAATCTGGATCGCCCATTTCGTGTGAGTAGACCGCCCGAGCCATAAAACATCCCTGAGTAGAGGAAAGGTGACTAAACGTGGTATAAGCTGCCTGCTATACGCACTCGGCGCTATCACGGATGGAAGATTGCTCCCCCATCTCCAGCTCATCGTCATCCCCTCTTTTGGGATACTTCTCATCCGATGAACATCGCCGGTAGTACAGGTGAAGTCGGCTCAAAGAGGGAAAAGCTTAACGACTGGGAGCACTCGATCGGTCAATTTTTTCTTTAATATTAAACTACTAGGGGATTCTATTAGGTTACATGAAACCTCAACGTTACACTTCAGAACATCATTGCGTTCGACCATCGGACCTCGATCCCCTCGCCCGCTCAGTCATTGAGCGGCTCGCTAATAACGGCTTTTCCGCCTATCTAGTAGGGGGAGGCGTTAGAGACATGTTATTGAGAAAGAAGCCGAAGGACTTTGATATCGCGACAGATGCGACACCTAGGGCAATTAAATCTCTGTTTCGAAATAGTCGGATAATCGGTCGTCGTTTTAAGCTCGCCCAGGTCTTTTTCGGGAGAGACAAAATTTTTGAAGTGTCGACTTTTCGGGATATGAGTCCAGTTATAGCTGAGGTGATAGAAGATTCCTCAGAGCAAGAGACTGTTACCTCGCCAATTCTCGATGACAATCGATTCGGCACTGAGGAAACCGATGCGTTACGCCGCGACATCACGATTAACGGACTCTATTTCGATCCGATTTCGGGGACCATCATAGATTACGTCGGTGGAATCGATGATATTCGAGCAAAACTAATTCGAATTATCGGCGATCCTGATATTAGAATCGCCGAGGATCCAGTGCGCATGATCCGGGTCGTTCGACACGCTGCGAGAAGCGGATTTGCGATTGAGCCCAATACGGCTGAATCCGTGTTGAGGAATACAGCTCTTATCCATCAATCAACAGATGTACGTGTTTTTGATGAGTTCAAGAAGGATATCCTCTCGGGGAATTTTTTAAAGATCGCTCGCCTGCTTGGAACGATGAGATTGCTAGAATCATTGCTTCCTCTGGTAAATACCGCAATTCTTGAACCACAGACTCCATTCTCTGAAACAGTGGAGCGAGTGGATGACATGGTGCAGAGCGGAGAACCTATTGACCTGTTTGTGCCATTGAGTCTTCTTGCACTTTTCTCCAAAGCTCCGGATGGCGGAGTCGGATTTGGCAGTATCGCTGCGAATCGGGAAGAACTAGATCAATATCTAAATCAGTTTTTTGGGCGGATGGCTGTCCCGAGAAGAGAGCGGGAACGAGTTTTTGCAACCATCCACCTTATTAGAGAGCTTTTCTCGGATGGGCTTGACGGTACATTTAGGGGTGAGCAGTGGTCTCAAAGGGCACTTGAAGATGCAGAGGTAGTGCTTCGGATTCTTCCTTCCTCCGGTCATGACAGACTAGTGTACCGACTCTTGCGAGATGCACATCGAGCAGACGCTCAGGGACAATTTACCGAAAACAGTGAACAACAGCGCCGTCCACGCAGGCGAAATCGTCATAGACGGTCTCGGAGAGAGTCGAATTAGTGCTCGGGGGACGAGACATCAGGAAAAATAAGCATGAAATCATCTTCCCGCGGCATCATCCGACTTTACTGTGATTCAGGCAGTGAGTCATTGAGACTTTTGAAGCGACATTGGCTCATCATACCTGCCTCGGTGGGCCTTATTGTTGGTTGGGGGGTCATCACTCAGATAATTGGATCACTCTTTGGGGGCTCTCTCATCTCTGGTTTTATCTTAGGCCTTTTGCAAGCGGCAATGATAGGAACCTTCTATAGCTGGTTACACGACATCGCCCTAAATCGAACTCCATCGTGGCGTGAGTTTCGATACGAAACATTCGTGAGTGTTATATCGATCGGTTTTTTTCTCTATCTTATCCAATTAGGGTCTCATGCCTTTCAGAGTGGGGGAGACTTTGGCGCTCTAGTAATCTTATTTGTTCAGCTTGCTGTCGTCATTTGGTGCAATCCAGCACCTGAAATTATCCAACATATACAACCGGACGGAATGAACGGCGTCATGCTTTGCTACGAATTCATGAAGGAACATGGCGCAGCATGGCTCGGAGCGATGATTCTGGTAATGAGCCCAATCCTCATTTTAAGTCCACTTGATGGATTCCTAATCACCATCTCATCACTCAATCCTGTGTTTCCCTTTGCCGCGATAGCGGCCTCATGGATGAGCCTCAGCACCAACCTTTTGGTTGGGTTAGTACCTCATTTTGCCATATCGATGCTGGCTATTTTAATAAGCTCTCTTTTAGGAATCTGGATCATGATCTTCCGCTCTGTTCTATTTCAACGATTAGCGGGACGGGGCTAATAGGTTGCGAAATAAGGGGGTTCGAGGCCTCTAACATTACTACATAGCCCACTCGTAGCTAGCCGTAGTAGGATGGAGAAAAGAGACTTGCCTGCGATGCAGAGAGAACCGTCTTCTTTGCGATAGAGCGTATGTACGCAACAGGAAGGATCATCAAAAGGAAAGGTGCGTTATGCATCGTCCTCATCAACTCCTCCCGCCTTCCCCTTTCGCGATCCTCCTTGGATTGGCGATAACGATTGCTCTGCTACTCCTAGTTGAGCTTCACATTATCTCGGTTGCATTCCAAAAACTGGGGGTTCCTCCACACGCCGTTACCATGTTTCTTGTCGGCTCTCTTCTTGGTAGTGTAATTAATATTCCGCTTGCGAGGGTGAAAAGTGAAACCGAAGTGAATTACAGAATCGTTTCGTTTTTCGGTGCCCGATACAAGATTCCTCAGCCGAAAGAGAAAAAGGGAACGATTATCGCGATAAATCTCGGGGGAGCAATTATTCCGATCGGGCTCTCGGTATACCTTCTCATTAGCCAACATTTATTCCTCGATGCCTCGATCGGGATATTAATCGTAGCGTTGGCGGTCAATCAGCTCGCATTTCGGGTCGAAGGAATCGGGATTGCTGTTCCTATACTTGCACCACCCTTAATCTCACTATTCACTGCCTATATTATTGCCCCCGAAAACGCCGCTCCAATCGCCTATATTGCTGGAACTCTCGGAACCCTTCTCGGAGCAGATATCCTGAATCTCTATGACCTTGAGGATCTACAGGCACCGATTGTTTCGATAGGTGGAGCAGGAACATCAGATGGTATCTTTCTGACCGGAATTATCGCTGTCCTTCTCGCTTAGAGGCTACGAAATATGGGGGTTCGCAGCTTCTAAGCCCAATCTTTAAGATTGATTCACACCATCAAAAGCAATCGTATCAATTAACCTGACGCCTCCAACCCACGCAGCAACACAAACGCGGGCTCCATGATGAATTTGGGCGATAGGTTTTAATGTTATTTCATCAACTAGCTCAACGTATTCAATTTTTACCCCTTCCTCCTCCGAGAGGTTGGCGATGATATATTCCCGCAAAACCGATGCTTTAGTTTCACCCGCAAAAAAGAGTGAATTTGCGCCTCTCAAGGCTCGAGAGATCGCTCTCGCGGATAGTCGGTCCGCCGCAGATAGCCGAACATTTCTCGAACTCATCGCTAATCCATCATCCTCTCGAATAAGTGCTCCTCGTATAATTGAGATCGATTTCAACAAACCCTTAGTCATCTCCTCAATAACGCGCAGCTGCTGAAAGTCCTTCTCTCCAAAAATCGCCACATCAGGCTCAATAAGGTTGAAGAGCTTCGCTACAATAGTAGTGACCCCCCTAAAATGGCCGGGCCGGAACACTCCCTCCATTGAATCGACAAGACCCTCAACAGTGACCCAAACCGAGACCCCTGGTGGATAAAGCTCATCAACACTCGGCAAAAAAACGGCATCGACTCCATTAGCTTCAAGGAGCGATATATCTCGCCCTTCATCTCGGGGATATTTCTCAAGGTCCTCTTGTTGATTAAACTGGGTCGGATTGACAAAAATCGTCACCACAACGGCATCGCAGGACGCCCGAATCGCCCGCACCAGCGATATATGCCCTTCATGCAGATAACCCATAGTTGGGACGACTCCAACCTTGCCCCGCTGCCCTCTCCTCCAATGCCTCAACTCCTCGATTGTGCGAATTACTTGCATAAACTGCCACCTACATAGTTACCGGCAGAAACTGCGACATGTGCGATTGCATTGTCAAGTCCTTGCCTCTTACTAAAACACCCCTTGAGTAATGCGTCTATCATCATTCTGGTGTACCCTTTACGGCGTTCAAGATCATCCGATTGCTCCGGGCAGCGATCGCGTGTGCGCTTTTAAAACCATCAACTCCAAAACCCGAGTCCGAAATAACCTAGGGTCGCTGCGAGCCCCACAAAGAGGAGAGTATGAACAGCCGTCAGACAAAGTATATCTTCTTAACAGGAGGGGTTGTCTCCTCTCTCGGCAAAGGACTTTCTGCAGCTGCAATCGGTGCCCTATTACAGGCTCGCGGCCTCAAGGTAACCCTCTTAAAATTAGACCCATACATAAATGTGGACCCAGGGACAATGAGCCCCACCCAACATGGGGAGGTGTTTGTTACTGATGATGGCGCAGAGACCGATCTCGATCTCGGTCATTACGAGCGGTTTATTGGTAGGCCGATGAGTCGGCGAAACAACTTCACCTCCGGTCAGGTATACGAAACCGTTATTGCGAACGAGCGCCGAGGTGATTATTTGGGTGGTACGGTTCAGGTAATTCCACACATCACAGATGAGATTAAGCGGCGTATTTTGCTCGCCTCAGATGGATTTGACGTTTGTCTTGTTGAAGTTGGCGGGATCGTTGGAGATATCGAGAGTCTACCGTTCATTGAGGCGATTCGTCAGCTCCGAGCCGATGTTGGCCATTCTCATGTATTATATATCCACCTAACCCTTGTTCCTTACATTGCGGCCGCTGATGAGTTCAAAACAAAACCGACTCAACACTCCGTCAAGGAGTTAACCGGTTTCGGGATCGTGCCATCTATCATCATTTGCCGCTCGGAAAATCTCCTCGATCCAAAGCTCAAGAAAAAAATAAGCCTATTCTGTGATGTTCGTGAAGAATGCGTAATCAACGCGTACGACGTTCGTTCTATTTACGAACTTCCCCTTCTCCTTCATCGCGAAGGTCTAGATGATCGTATCTGCCAACTTCTCAATATCTGGACGGGCGCGCCGAATTTATCGGACTGGGAGCATATCGTTGATGTAACTACTGCACCAAAGAGAGGAAATATAACGATAGCGATGGTGGGTAAATATGTCGATCTAAAAGAGAGCTACAAAAGCCTCTCTGAAGCGATTAATCACGGTGGGATTGCGAACAATTGTCGCGTGAATCTCGCATATGTCGATAGCGAGGCGATCGAACGTGAGGGAATTGAACAGGTCCTATTAAAATCTTGTGGTATCGCTCGTCCCGACGGAATTCTTATCCCCGGCGGATTTGGTGTACGCGGAACGGAGGGAAAAATTGAGGCGGTGCGCTATGCGCGCGAAAACAAGATTCCCTTCTTCGGTATCTGTCTCGGGCTTCAGATGGCAACAATCGAGTTTGCCCGATCTCAAGCTGGTATCACCGATGCCACAAGCCGAGAGTTTTCCGAAACTGGGAGTTTCGTCATTGATATGATGGAGGAGCAAAAGCAGGCTCATAATATCGGCGGAACTATGCGGCTTGGCTCTTATCCCTGTCTGTTACAGAAGGGAACGCTCGCGCAGAAGATATACGGATCAAATACTATTGATGAACGTCATCGACACCGCTACGAGGTCAACAATCAGTTCCGCGAAAAGCTCATCTCAGCGGGGCTAACCTTTTCGGGACTATCACCCGATGGATTTTTAGCGGAGATTATCGAGATTGCTGGACATCCGTGGTTTCTCGCGGTCCAGTATCATCCAGAGTTTAAATCGAACCCACGCTCTCCTCACCCTCTTTTTGCATCGTTCATCGGAGCAGCGTTAAAGGAGGCTGAATCTAGAATTCGTCCCTCTGCATAATTTTCCGAGAGAGGTAGAACATGTCTCAGTTTATCAGTGAGGAACGGTTATTGCTCATAGCAGGACCGTGTCAGATAGAGTCCCGCGATCTTGCGCTTAAAACTGCCGAATTTTTGAAGAACCTTGAGGATAAATATCCAATCAAGGTCGTGTATAAATCATCCTTCGACAAAGCGAACAGAACGAGCGCTTCTGGCATTCGAGGTGTAGGCCGAGATGCGGGGCTTGCGATCCTATCTGAGGTGAAACAAGAGATGGGGCTACCTGTCTTGACTGATATTCACTCAGTGGAAGATGTTATTGCCTGTGCAAGTGTAATTGATATCGTCCAAATTCCTGCTTTTTTGTGTCGACAAACCGACATTCTCGTTGCAGCTGGTGCTCATGCAAAGTGTGTGAACATCAAAAAGGGGCAGTTTTTGCACCCTGAAGATATGGGGCACGCAGCGGAAAAGGTACGCTCTGGAGGTAATGCTGAGATATTTCTTTGCGAACGAGGGAGCTGTTTTGGATATCGAGATCTCGTCGTTGACATGAGGGGTCTTGTAATGATGAGAAATCTCGGATTTCCCGTAATTTTTGATGGTACACACAGCGTACAATCAATGGGTGGAGCTGGTGGCAGCTCGGGAGGAAGTCGAGAATTCATTCATCCCCTCGTAAGGGCGGCTGTTGCTGTTGGGGTCGATGGGATCTTTTTGGAGTGTCATCCTGAGCCACTTAAAGCTCCCTCTGACGGAGCCTCGATGGTACCACTTACCCAAATGGAACCTATTATCCGCTCAGCGACGCGTCTGTTTGAGCTCGAGCGCTCGGTGGGATAGTAGAGAAGATTATTGTGATTAAACTTTCTCGGCGTACTAGTTTTTTTCTAGCGGGCGGACTGCTTGTTGGTTTTTTTGCGCTTGCTCTCTACATGAGTTCAGACCATCAATTCGCCTCAGATAGTGGCAACCCAACTCTCACCACTCCGGAGCAGGAGCTGGAACAAAGTCCCTCTGGCTATGTTGTTTTAACAAATTTTCATCGAAGCCAGACTGGGCCGAATGGCGAAAAAGAATGGGAGATAACGGCCGATAAGGGTGAATATACTCCTGGGTCTAATCTCATATCGATTAGTAACGGACTCCTCACGTTATTCCGTCAAGAGGGTTCTACAATTCGGATTATAGCTCCTTTTGCCACCATCGAATTAGTTGATAGCACAATGAAGGTGGTCACCTGCTCGGGTGGTGTCACAATTGAGTATGATGAAGATATGAAGCTGATTACGGACTCTATGACGTACTGGAAAGAGACCGGTCAGATTGAAGCACCGAAACGGGTCACGATTAAAAGTAAATCCGGTGAAACTTCGGGAGATTCAATGAAGGGGGACGCCATAAGCCGTCGATTTGAGCTATTGGGCAAAGTCACATCGGTTTTTAAACCAAATGAAACTCGATAGAAGACCGTGCATATCTGTTAAATTCGGGCGAATTGGACCAAAAATGGCGCAAAAAACAACTACACCATCCATTATGTAGCCTATGCTACTTAATAGACAGTAAACCGCAGTCAAAGGATAAAAAAACCATGAAAAAATCGGCAGCTGTGGCTATTCAAATGATGAAAGTTTATAAAACTCCAATTATTGGTGCAGTTTTCTTGATATTGCTCGCATCGGTACCCTCAGAGGCAAAACCTGGACCGACCCCTCGCCCAACGGCTTCAAAAGCGGCGAACAAATCGGGAGCTCAGGCTGTTAAAGAGCAGAATACCGCTAGCTCCTCGATTATTAATCTTGGTTCATCCCAAAAGAGAGATGAACCAGTTTATGTAAGCTCTGATAAATTAGATATCGACACTCAGAAACGTGAGTTCATATATTCCGGAAACGTAAAAGTAGTGCAGGGCGATGTTACTATCAATGCTCAGGAGATGGTCGGCAACTACGGCGCAGATGACAAGATAGAGCGGATTGTTGCAAAAAAAAATGTCACTATTGTTAAAGCTCCTGACATGCGGGCAACGAGTCAAGCCGCTGTTTATCAAGCCAAGACCGGGATTGTGACCCTCACCGAAAATCCGCATCTCTTTCAGGGAGGAAACGATCTCGCCGCCGATAAAATAACTATCGACCTTAATACGAACAAAAGTTCAGCCGAGGGACAGGTTCGGATGAAAGTTATAAAAGGGTCCGATAAGGTGGGTGGATGATTAAGAGAAAGAATTCAATGGGCCCCTTCCACCGAAAAAAGGTGGGACGAAAAGAAGCAGTTAGTAAAACGAAAGAATTGGTCCATTCGTCTGGGTCGAAACATTTCTGGCTAGTAACGATCCCTCTTGGACTTGGCCCATTCGTGATCGATGAGCTTAGAAAACGGAACTGTCGTCTGCTGAATAATTCCTTAGAAGCTGAGGAGATAAACTTTACTATAGCTCCGCAAAGCCATCGCGAACTCCTTTCAATTCGAACCGCTACCTCGCTGTTTCGATGCATCCATCTTCCAATCGACCGCCCGCGGGGAATCACTTCTTACGAATATCGGGACCAGCTAAAACTTTTGTTCGAGGATCTGTTTTCACTCACTCCCATAAAGCTCTTTCACGCTCTAAGACTTGAAGGTGCTGGAAATGATTCACCAACATTTCGACGACTCGGTGAATTCTTTTCTCAAATGACCGGAATTGACTACTCGCCGGATAAGACCGAAGCTGATTTAGTTATTCGTATTCGACCATCCCCTCACGCTAGAGGTTGGGAGATTCTCGTTAGAGCAACCCCGCGACCGCTCAGTACAAGATCATGGCGAGTTGTAAATTTCCGTGGCGCTGTCAGTGCACCTATCGCAGCGGCGATGCTCGAGATCGCGCAACCGAAGCAGACCGAAACAGTGCTCAATATTCCGTGTGGAAGTGGAACTATACTTGCTGAGCTTTGCGAAAAAAAAACGTTTCAACAGGCAATCGGAGTAGACCTCAGTGATGAGGCGCTGCGAGCTGCCGTGGCGAACCTACAACGATGGCGGTCTGCGAAAAATCTTAAACTGGCCAAGGGTGACCTTTCGGCTCTTCCGATACCCGACAGCTGTGCATCGGTTATTCTCAGCGATCCTCCCTGGGGGGAGGGATTAGGGAGTCGAGAGCAAGCCCGCCGTATGTACCCCATGATGCTTAAAGAGATGCACCGCGTTCTTACTGAAAGAGGAAGACTCGTAATACTTTCTCAGGATGAGAGAGCCCTGCACGAGATCGCCAGCTCGCTTTTTGAGCGAGAGCGATCGGTGAGAGTGTATCAGGGGGGCTTTCATCCCCATATTATTCTCTATAGAAAACGAGCCTCGTCACAGGTTCAAACGGCGGCTTGAGTTTAAGAAACGTTGCAAGATACCATCAACCAGCCTAACGCGAAGTTTTCTATGCACACACTATCTGCAAATAATCTCGTTAAGTGTTACAAAGATAGGCCTGTCGTCAATGGCGTATCGATCTCGGTTCATGCAGGAGAGGTAGTAGGGCTTCTCGGGCCGAACGGCGCAGGAAAGACGACAACGTTCTACCTGTGTGTCGGGCTCACCACCCCATCCTCTGGCTCCATTTTTCTCGACGATCGCGAAATAACCGGAGCTCCAATGTTTCAGCGAGCTCGATTAGGTATCGGCTATCTTCCTCAAGAGGCCTCTGTATTTCGAAAACTATCGGTCCGGGACAATATACTTGCGATACTTGAAACGATGCCTTTTCCCTCAGAAGGTGCTCGTAGGGACCGGCTCGAAGAGCTTCTATTGGAGCTTGGTGTCAAGCGAATTGAGAACAACATGGCCTCTTCCCTTTCGGGCGGAGAGCGTCGTCGGGTTGAAATAGCGAGAGCTCTCGCTTCAAATCCACTCTTTATTCTTCTCGACGAACCGTTCGCGGGGATCGACCCTATCGCAGTTCAGGACATTCAAGAGATCATCAGAAATCTTCAGGCAAAACAGATAGGCATACTTATTACCGATCACAATGTCAGAGAAACTCTCGGCATCTGCACCCGAGCCTACATCCTCGTTGATGGCAAAGTTCTTGAAGAGGGCCCACCCGAATACATAGCCCAAAGCGAAAAAGCCCGTCGGTACTATCTAGGAACTGACTTTTCACTTTAGTAACAGACTGTCCAGACTTAATATTGTGCTGAACAGCTACCTTTAACGAAACGATAATCGACCACACGCATCACACTACTGTACCAAACCGATGGCCTTTATTACGGTCAGTCGGGTTATTCAAAAGGTGTTATGGCGCTCGAGGCGAAATTATTGCAGAAAATGGGGCAGTCCCTGCTGATGACTCCGCAGCTTCAGCAGGCTATCAAGCTGCTTCAGCTCGGTCGTCAAGAATACCTTGATGCGATTCATCAAGAAATTCTCGAAAATCCTCTTCTTGAGGAGATACCCTTCACTGATGAGGGAGGTGGTCAACAAGATGCTCCATCGATGGAGACACTACCAACTCCTCAGCTTAACGAAGATTCTGAACCACAACGTTCTACAACAGAGACCCAGGCTGATTGGGAGGATTTTTCCGATTTCTTCACCGATTATTCAGGAGCTGCTCAACCAAAGGGCTCCTTGACCGCCGAGGACCATCGCCCTCTTTATGAGCTTATCGCGACGCACTCTGAGAGCCTGTTCGATCACCTTATTGAGCAGCTCAGATTTATCGATATAACTGAGAGGGAACGTACCCTAATTCTTCATCTGATCGGCAATCTTTCACGCGATGGATTACTTGTTCATGACCTTGATGAGATCGCGGCAGAGGCAGACACATCAAGAGCAGAGCTCGAGGATGCCCGTGAAATTCTAAAAACTCTTGATCCAGCGGGTGTTGGTGCGAGTAGTATTGGAGAATGTCTCCTGTTTCAGCTTGAGAGAATTGGGAAGCTTGGCCTTGAGTCAACGATCGTAAAGAAACATCTCGATAAATTGGAGCGACACCAACTCGATCGGATTGCGCGTGAAGAGGGTGTATCAATTGATGATGTTCAGAGAGCGATCGTTACGATTCAAAGCCTTGAACCCCATCCCGGGCGGCAATTTAGCGATGAGAGTCAGAGGTATATTGTTCCCGATGTCTATGTTCACCGAGTTGAGCGCGATTACGTTATAGAGCTAAATGAGGAAGGAGTCCCGAGGGTTCGATTGAACGAATTCTGTCTCCGTCTTCTTCGCGAACCAAACTCAACCCGAGACGACAATCGGCAGTATCTCCAGGAACGTTATAAAAGTGCGTCATGGCTCTTGAAAAGTATTCAGCAACGACAGCGAACGATTTATAAAGTCGCAGAGAGTATAGTCCGTTTTCAAAGAAAATTTCTCGACGATGGAATACAACATCTTAAACCGATGGTACTTAAAGATGTAGCCGATGATATCGGAATGCACGAATCAACCGTAAGCCGTGTTACCTCGAATAAATATGTTCATACTCCTCAGGGAGTATTCGAACTCAAATTCTTCTTTACCTCAGGGATAAAGGGAGGAGACGGAGATGTTTCATCATCCGCCGTACGGGAACGAATAAAAGCCCTTATTACTCAAGAAAAACCGGGCCAAGCATTTAGCGATCAACAGCTCGTCGAGATACTAGAGAAAGAAGGAATAACAATAGCTCGAAGAACCGTAGCAAAATACAGAGAATCTTTGGGGGTTGAATCGTCATCTCGAAGAAATAAGTTGGCAAGTTTTTCTGCTAAAAGAAACTAGTGAAATAGTACCAATAAGTCAGTAAACTTGGACGAACTTTAAATTAAGGAGGGAATTGGCCATCTATTCATATTATAGTGAATAGTGATGCTGATCTTTTCTTAATATCTCCATCAATACTCATTTATTTGGCGAAGGCATACTATGTCAAACGGATCCCCATCGTCTCTTCGGATTGCGATTACTTTTAAGAACACCGATTCAACAGAGCCGCTCAAGAGCTATGCCTCTGAAAAATTACACCATTGCGTTCAAAAGTTTGTCCACAGAGATGCGGAGATCCATGTTGTGTTATCAGTTGAAAAGCTTCGACAGATAGCCGAGGCATCTTTCCACGCTTTTGGAGTTGATTTTTTTGCTAAAGAAGAGAGCTCCGATCTCTACGCATCAATAGATGCCCTTTGCGATTCCCTCACACAGCAACTCCGCAAGCAAAAGGAAAAAACAAAAAATCATCATTCGTAAGCCGAGACAAATTGCAGAGTTGGGGCTCTTTGATGCACCGGTGCTTTAAGCAGTCTTAATCGCCGGTGCTTCTTGTGATTAGTAATTCAGCGAACACCTTTACGGCATCCTAGCTCAATTAGCAGAGCACTCGATTCATACTTCAACTATTCACGTGAGTCTCTTTTCTGGTTCTCTCTATTTTAGAGATCATTTAAGCCTCATAATCTAAGTAACAACGCACTGCTTTTTGTTTAATCCGCTGAACTCTCTTGAAAGGAAAACGCCAAGACAGCGATTTAACGCAGAATCGCAAGGGTTGATTCTTCTCAAAAAGTAGGATAATTTTCCTAATACTTTTCTTAATGGGTACGCCAACTTAGCTCAGCTGGTAGAGCATCTCATTCGTAATGAGAGGGTCATGGGTTCGATTCCCGTAGTTGGCTCCAATATCCGAAGGCTTGAGCGGCCGACTTTGCGGATATTGATGGAATATCAAAGGCAAAGAGTTCGGTCCGGGGAATTGCATAAGCTAAAATTCCTTCAGCTAAAATTTATCCAATCCGCTCCTTAATCGGCATGGGGATTGTGCTCATCACCAAACAAGTTAGCACCGTAAGAGGAACGTATGGCCGATATGCGACCATTAGCCGCTATTAGAGTTCACAAGCAGGTCTCGCGCGCAGCTGTTGCAAAGGCATTGTCGCTTCCAGTCGCTAAGATTGAGTATTATGAGGACCACGCGCCGTTAACAACGCTCGAATATTTGGTAAATTTAAAGAAGGCTTTGGGATTATCGTGGTCGATCATCGGTTCGCTTCTAGAGGAAGGAACAAAAGAATCACAGCTTGCGCCAGCCCCTCTCCGCGGACGGGGACGGCCGAGAAAATCAACCACTCAGCTATCAGTATCCCACACATCAGGCTCGAATCTATCAAGCTCTAGTTTATCTGGCGCACAGATCCAGCAACGACCTCACAAGGTTGATAAGCCAATTAAAAAAACTCCCACACCCTCAGGTCAACCAAAGCGACCTCGCGGCCGACCCAGAAAACAACCGCTTACTGATACAACACTGTCGGCGCTACTTGGGATTAAGTAATTCAAGATATTCGGCGAGTGTGGCTAAAGAGCTGCACGAACGCTCCGCCGAAATCCAACTTCTTATCTTTTACTAGATCTCACAACCAAATCCTCATCTACAAACCGGAAGGAAGAACGGTCTATCGAGTCCTACTCATCATTCAAATTTTTCTTTCCTTTTCCCAACTTTCCTCTTAAATCGCGCAACAATCGGCTCAAGAGTCGCTTCGTAGATAAAGCTGAATCTAAAATTAGTGCAGCATTACCAGAGATCGGACCTGCTACGTTATCGGCGATAACCTCTGCGGCATAGTGCGCGGAAACGAGCCCTCGTGATCCGTGTCCTACTGAGACAAAACAATTCGGCAACATTGGGCATTCATTTAGCAACTCATCACACGCAGCGACAGGCCGTTGCGCACTCAATGCTTTTCTCGCGTGAAACCGAAATGTGTTGTAGTCAGGAAGAGGCCCAACATAGGGATATCGGTCGTGAGTTGTTGCGCGAAAGGCCACACGTCCTGAAATAAACGACTCCGGAACGGGAGGAACGTTGAGCCATCTTCTCATTCTGTCCAATAAGGCTCGGCTGATTTGTGGGTTAATTCGATAATCCCACGACAGATGATCATAATCTGCACCGACTAGATGTCCACCATTTGAGAGTGGCAAAATGTATCCATCGAAACAGACGGGAATGCGGGGCAGCTCGCTCATTCTCTTGTTAATGAGCACTATTTGGCCCCTCACTCGCTCTAATTTTAACCATGCGCTCTGCTCTAACAAAGCAGCATCCGCAGCATTCGCAATACAGATAAATGGAGCGGATGCCAAAATATCTCCTGATCTGGTCGACACAGACCATAGCCCATTAGACCAGTGTAATCGATGAACCGAACCCACAACGACCTGCGCGCGAGAGGCTTCCACGTGAGCACGACAAAGCTCTACTGGATTGACGCACACCCCCTCCTGAACAAGTGCAGAGCTTTTAATATAAACCCCAGCAAGAGTGGTTAAATAATCTGCATCAACTCCTTCTTGAACGACCCGTTTAGTTAATCTATCGGTGACTGGAAATTGAATTAAAGGACCCAAAACAGCTTGAAAAAGCCGGTGTGCCGCACGATGCTCCTCAACAGCAGATATAAGCGCAGAGTAACCTAAGATATCCCGCTGAAGTGGGGTTTCAAGCCTTCCCGTATCTCGAACAGCTAATCCTGCCGGATTTCCGGATGCAGCTGATGCGATTGAACTAGCTTCAATGATTGTGCTATTGCATCCACGACGAGATAGCGCCATCGCCAAAGCGGTACCGGCGAGCCCACCTCCGATAATAATGCAAGTAGTCATCGTTCTTTAGGGGCTCACACCATTACAGTGAACTACAAGACTACATCAAGCCACCTCTGCGATTACGACCTATCGGACGATTAGTTCGAAAATCGTCATGACTCCGATTGAACAGAGGTGGCTATTTTATCTCTACTACTCCTCTCCAGCTCTATCAATCTCGACCGGTATTTCGTTATTGAGTGCTTGTGGGAAAAGTAGCGAGATTAAAATCGACCCAAAGATAGTAACGATAATAAAGAGAAGTGATGGTAAAATAGGGAAGTGGCCATCCCACAAAGGATTTAGTATCGCCATCTTGCATCCGATAAAAACAAGCACTATCGCAAGGCCAAATCTTAAGTAGTGGAATTTATCGACAACCGATGCGAGGAGAAAGTACATCGCTCGCAGCCCAAGAACTGCGAAGATATTCGAGGTAAATACAATCAATGGTTCGTTGGTAAGAGCGAAGATTGCTGGGACCGAATCGAACGCAAAGAGTATATCGCTAAGCTCTACCACGATCAGCGAAATAAACAGAGGAGTCGCCATTAGCACTCCTTCTTCTCGGACGAAAAAACGATCTGACCTGAGACCAGCGGTTACCGGGATAATCTTCCGAACGAACTTCAACATCCGACTACCCTCGAGGTCGATCTCCTCTGCATCGTGGAAGAAAAGCTTAAAGCCGGTGTAAATTAGCAATCCACCAAAAATCCATAACATCCAATCAACGGACATCATTACTGCTCCAGCAGCAATGAAGATTGCCCGGAAAAAAAGAGCTCCTAATATTCCGTAAAACAAAACCCGATGCTGGTAGCGAAGCGGAACTCCAAAAAAATTAAAGAGAACTACAAACACAAAAATATTATCCGCCGCGAGTGCTTTCTCTACGAGATAACCACTGAGAAATTCAAGATAGAGTTGCCACGCCTTTGCTCCCGCGGTAATGCCCGCTCCTAGCAAATGGGAATTATCGGAGAAATAACCAAGCAGATACCAGTAGAACCACCCGGAATACACAAGTGCGAGTGCGACCCACAAAATACTAAGTCGAAGCGCGTGCTTAAACGATATCTCGCCAGTCTTTCGGTGAAAAATGCCAAGATCAAGGAGAAGGACAACAAGAACGCCGAGGACGAACCAAAGATAAAATGGCCAAAAATCAGCGAATGGGAAAAATATGGTTCGATTCATAAAATGCACAAACTAATATAGTTTTAATTATCTTTTACGATTGGGAAAATTTTTAACTTTTCATAAAGGAAAATTAAACGAACTTTCAGAGAGAGCTTTATATAAAACTACTCGCTATTCGCGATTGTCCGAGGTCAAAAAAGTCTCTTCCTCCATCAGCGGCATTCGCTCAATGGTCTTCTTAATTCTGCTAAAAAGCCCAAGCAGAATGGCCAATTCACGCTTTTGTGGTTCCATCCGAGTAAGAAGTTGCGGCAAAAGCTCCCGCATTATCGGCGGGGTACCCCGACGATAAAACTGCGAGAGCGTTGCTACCTCATCCACGAGACGCTCGAGCTGCAAAACCTGCGAGCGTTCGGCCGGGTCCGAGCCTCTCAATGACGCCCCTTGCATCTCTCTAACTTCACTCCGCGTGAGCTCATAGAGAGCGAGCAGCACTGCATGAGAGAGATTAAATGATGAGTAAATGGGGTTAGATGGTATCACCACCAATCGCTGACAAGCAGCAACATCACTGGTATGGAGTCCCGTTGATTCAGGCCCAAATACGAGGCCGACTCTATCACCCCCATGGATGCTCGCGTCCTGCTCTTTTAAACGTGCCACCCAATCGTGTAATGTCAAAGGAACTGGCCTGTTATCACCATCTCGGGCAGAAAACCCTACCACATGGTGCAGATCGGCGATAGCGTCCGATAATGTGCTAAACACGACCGCTGATGAAAGTAGGTCAGCTGCATGACAAGCCGTGATCGCGGCTCGTTCAATCCGAAAATCCTGCGGCGCCACCAGCCGTAAATCATCAAAGGATAGGTTCCTCATCGCTCGGGCAACCGACCCGATATTGAGACTTTCCTCCGGATTCACCAATATTACTGAAAACTTCATAGAAAAAAGATTAAATTTTATCGAAAGGTTGACAATTTAGTAAGTTTTTAAAGGGAGCTAATTCGGCCAATCGAGCGCTCACAGAATCTCCCACTTGAAGCCCTATTAATATATGATGGGAACTCTTTAAAGTTTATCGTAAAGAGCCGAGGAATGATAACCGAGGGATTAACCCTTCTCTTTACCCCCGTTTCCACCTAAGATCAGGCCCATGGTCAAAGAGGTATCATCTCCATCATTATCTTCTGAAGCTCGCGGCAGTACGCAGCTGCCGCTCGCGCACGATTTGGCGAACCGAACAAAGGGACGGTTTATCGCCTCTATTTTATCGAACGACCAGTTGCCCGATCTCACCGCCGAGCAGGTTCGAAACCTGCCACATCTCTTGATGGTTTATCTCCAATCTCGAACCTCACGGGTATTCACCGCTGAACGAGAACCTCCATTGTCATGTCTTGTTTCTCCGGGCTCTGTTGCTCTCGGGCCCGATGGCACTCCGCAATCAATCTCCGTTGGATTTACCTACCTATTTTTCCTCGGAGACAAGTTAAGAGCGTGTACGATTACTTCCAAATCTGTTATGCCGTGGAGCCCCGATACGATTAGGGGAATCTGTGAATTAGACAGAGCTGGCGCGTCGGAGTTTTTAAATGAGGGGCAAACAATTAAGGTTTATGGGCAAGAGGTTGAAATTAAACCAGTAGCTCCTGAGGATGTTATCGATAACATGATGTCTCAGGAGGGCCTTTCTGCTCGATGGGTTGCCGATCGAATTGGGCTCAATGCAGCTGACTCTGAACGGCTTGCCTCAATAATTAATAAAACTATAAGTGATGCGCCTCGATTGGATGTCGGCGAAGAGTTCGTAAAAACACTCGATGGAGAGGTGGCATCAACTATTCGCTCAGGTACAAAAGAGGGCGAAGATAGTGATGCTGACATATCCCGTCGCGTGATCGCTGATTATAACAAAGCTCTTTTAGATCTAGAGCGTAAGGAGGGGGCGCTAAAAACTCCTCTTGATGTAGAGGATGCCATTCGGCAATTAACTCCGTTTGTTGCAACGGAGGATGGTGCGGCCAATCTGTCTTGCAGCTCTCTTCTCTTACTACTGAAGGAGCGGGAGATACTCGAAGATAAAGTCTTTCAAATCAGCAACGAAACCGCTGATCCTCGATTAATTGAGCTTCTTGAGTCGATTGACCCCGAAATAGCTGCATTAAAGGCCGAAATTAATCGGCGAAAAGAGCAGGGAGACATTTGGTCTCCGGATGATAATGTAAACTTTGTCCCTCATCCCGTAGTTCTCCCCCTCACCTACGCAGAGGGCTCGCAGCCTTTTGACCTTCTTACTGCTCTCTCAAGTTGGCGAGTGAAAAATCTCGCAGAAGAAGAGTACGAGGCATTACAGAAACTTCCCTCGGAAACGCTGCTTCGAATCCGTGAAGTGCTAAAGTTTTTCCAGCAACAATTCTCGAGCGAAGCTGAGCTGCTCAAAGCGCTATCTGATAGCCTCAGATCTGGTCTCTCAGAAGATAAAAAGGTCCGCTTTGGTGGAACCCGAGAAGAACACCGCTTTGCCTTTCTTATTCAGGGTGAACCGACAGTTAAGCTGGAATTCGAAATCGGAGAAGATCTCGACCTTCACGGTTCCCCAAGGGCCCACGTTTTTAACGTCCGGATTGAGCCCTTCAGCCCCGAACAGTCTTCATCGTCGAGAGGAGGAATATGAGCTTTCTCATTAATCGACCAGGAGCGATTCTTCGGGCCGCGATCGAAGGCAGAGGAATCACCAACGCAGAGTGTGCGCAAGAACTCAAATCTTCAGAAAGAGCTATCCAGGCTATAATCGATGGTTCTGCGCGAATGACTCCATCGCTTGCCTTTCGTGCTGCACACTATTTTGGAACATCAGCACTTCTCTGGCTAAATTCAATTTTACTGTGGGGCCGTTTTCTCGAAGAGAAAAAGCGTCAAACGATGGCTCGAGATGAGGAATCTTTGCGAGCCTTCGAAACGGAACGCATTCTTCAGATGAGCGAGGCTATCGCCGATCTTTTCGTCGCTTGTCGCCCAAATCCCTCTAGTTCTGAAATTCAAAAAGGGGGAGAGGGCGCGAGATTTTTAGGAGAAATGGCAACCTACCATGATGAATCTCTCGCCACGGTTGCTGAGCGTACGGTTCTTTATGAAGGAGTAGCTGCTCTGGTCGCTGGTTCGATTTTGGCATCTGATCATGATTTGAGACTCAACTGCCTCCTTTCTCTTGCAGTCCATGATGTCAGTTCATTCGAGGTGATGGCGGTTGCCGCAACTCTCGATGGCGAACCGAAGCTGCTCGCAGAGACTCTCAAAATGCTCTCTCTTGTCTCTCCTGGTTTATGTCAAAGCCGGTCACTCGCCATTTTGATGGATAAATCATCGAGTGAAGAGCGTCGCCGGATTGCAACAGAACTTATCCTTTCTGTTCTCCCGTATTATGAAAAACAGGAAAATGAGAATGCTCGGGATTTTGAGGCCAGATTAATTGAGGGTGAATCCTGGTGGGTTCGAAATTTCATCAGAGATGCCTCAGGCTTCTCTGCGATTGCCTTAGCACCCTTCGTTCGAACCTCCCTGCAACCATCCTCGGGAGTCGCCTGGGAGGATTCAATTGAGGTGCTGATTGCCCGACACACAAGACTAGCCAGTCATATATTGATAGCCGCAGCAAAAAGCCCCATTTCCGATATCCGAGTTGATTCACTAACCCGACTCTTTGGACTTGATCACCCGTGGGCCGAGGAGATGGCAAAACAATTAAGTAGCGATCCAGATAAAGAGGTTGCGCGCTGCGCTGATCGGCTATGGAGATGCTACGGAACGTAGGCAGACCAACAATAGGATAAAATTATGACCTGGTCTGTGTGGACTCTTATCAGTATCGCTCTTCTCATCGGAGAGGCTGCTATTCCGGGAACTTTGTTTCTTGCATTTTTTTCTCTAGCCGCTTTTTTGACTGCTGCGGTAACAGCTCTATTTCCCTCGCTATCCCTCTCTTTTCAGCTAGTAGTCTTTTCAGTCGCGTCTTTGCTGATGCTATTAGCTCTTCGTCCTGCGGTTGTTAATCGGATGAGTCGAAATCGTTCCGCTCAACCGCCGATACCACAACGGGCAGTTTGTATTACCGAGATAAAAGTTGGTAACCGAGGCAGAGTTGAGCTCCAGGGGACGACATGGCAAGCGCTTAATATCGGCGAATCTGACCTTAATCAGGGGGCTGAAAGTATTGTCGAGTCCATTGAAGGGCTGCTCGTAAAGGTTCGAGCTCCGTAAGGGTTCGCCGTTTTTCGGATATAGAAACCCCAACGGCCATCACAATTGGTCTACCCCTTGCCCACATCGCCTAATACGGCAAGAATATAGCAACTGTAATTCAACAGCGGAATCAACCAAAGGTATCTCCGAAGATTTCCGACTTTGCCCGTAACAGAAAATGGATAACATCCTCATTCTTGCCGGCCTCGGAGCCATATTATCTCTCCTTTATAGGGGGGTTGTTCTCGTCCCACAGGGAAAAGCTGCGATAATCGAGCGCGAGGGTCGTTATCATAAAACACTAGCTCGTGGACTCCACATCATATTGCCCTTTCGTGACAAGGTAAGGACATTGATCTCAGTTGGAGAGGAAAGCTTTAATTTCCCCGAAGAGATGTGCCAATCCTCGGATAATCACCACTATCTCATAGAGTGCACTGTCCGCTGGATGGTTACTAATCCAGAGAAAGCGGTCTTCTCAGTTACCGATCACCAACTGGCTCTCACGACCGCTGCCCGACTTCTTCTTCACGAGGAGATTGCGAAATTAAGCTCAAGTCAGCTTGAAAGCGATCCATTATCGGCTATGCCACCTCTAACTGCGAAACTCCGCAGTATCGCACTTCGGTGGGGTATTCAATTACAAGGTGTCGATATAGCGGCCCGCAAGACACCAAATTCCGTGAAGCTGTAAACGTAATATTTAGCGGAATGAATCGGAGGAACTGTGAGTATTAATATTTTCATTGGCCTACTTCTCGTAGCGCTGGTTGCTGTTGTTATTTGGTCGATAATAATTGTCGTTCCTCAACAGTCAGCCTTTGTTGTTGAGCGAGCTGGAAGATACGATCGAACCCTAACTGCGGGCTATCATTTTCTCCTCCCATTTCTTGATGTTATTCGTTACAAACACTCGCTGAAGGAAGTTGCCAAAGATATTCCAGAACAGATCTGCATTACCAAGGATAACGTACAGGTTGCTGTCGATGGAGTCCTGTACCTCAGCATCATGAATCCGCACGATGCTTCCTATGGAATAGATGATTATGATTTTGCGATTACCCAATTGGCCCAAACAACTCTTCGCAGTGAGATAGGAAAAATTGAGCTCGACAAAACATTTGAGGAGCGAACCAACATAAATCAGGAGGTTGTTAGCGAACTCGATAAAGCAACTGAATCATGGGGAGTTAAAGTTAAACGGTATGAAATAAAAAACATAACACCTCCACACGACGTTTTGGCAGCTATGGAAAAACAGATGCGGGCAGAACGTGAAAAGCGGGCCACAATTTTGGCATCAGAAGCTGAACGCGATGCGGCGATAAATGTTGCTGAGGGGAAAAAACAGCAGGTAATTAAAGCATCCGAGGCGACTCGAGAGCGTGAGATTAATGAAGCAGCTGGTCAGGCCGATGCAATTCTTGCTATCGCGGATGCAACAGCCGCCGGTGTGAAAAGAATCGCAGAGGCGGTATCAAATCCAGGGGGTATCGAAGCTCTCCAGTTTCGGATTGCCGAGCAATATATTGAGCAGTTCGGTAATCTTGCTAAGCAAAGCACCTCTCTTGTCCTGCCCGCAAATGTCTCTGATCTGGGGTCTATGATAACCCTCGCTTCACAGATCATTCATCCAACAGATATGGCAGGAAGCTTAGCAACACGACGTACAGCTAACGTGAATAAGTTAGATATCAGGTCATCACAAAATAGCGAGGATGGCTGATATTACTGAATATTTATTGAGTTTCTTCTTGGTTTTAATTGGTTATCAAAACAGTAATTTATCTTGATATTAGCTCTGCTCCATTTATTTAGCATTGAAGAATATCATCGTGAACCTTTCTTGCTCTCACCTTAATCTTTTGAAATATCATGGTAAATAACCGCGCGACATTGCCTCTTTTTTCGCTTCCCTGCGTTGTATTTCCAGACGAGGCGATTCCATTCCATATTTTTGAGCCGCGGTATAAGCGAATGGTTGAGGATATCATCGCTCTGGAGGAGTCAGGAAAAGTGGCTCGATTCGGCGTTACCTGCGTAGATGGTGAGGTTGCATTTCAGACCGGGTGTGCGGTTGTTATTGAGCGGGTTCTCGAGGAATACTCCGACGGTCGCTTTGATATTCTAACGCGCGGCGTTATGCGATATCGAATCATCGATATAGATCGCTCTGGCCCTTACCCCGTTGCGATGGTTGAGTATTTTGACGATATAGTACCTCCAGAGACGATGCTGGTCGGACGAGCGGTGGCGCTTCACATGAAATTGTCAGAGCTATCTCGTGGGCACCCGACCCCACCCGGGTTTAGCCCGGACCAACGTGTATCGTTCGCACTAGCACACAATGCAGGACTCGATTTAGCGCAGCGCCAAGTGCTACTTGAAATGAGATCGGAGAACGATCGACTCGCGTTTTTGCTCGAATATTATGAGCGAATAATTCCGCAAGTTCAGAAAAGGCGTGACATTCAGGAGCGGATCCAAGCGAATGGTAATATTCGCGTTCTCCGCAGTGCCGATTACGAGGATGCGTAATTACTATTTATTTAAAAACCGGTCTAATTTGGGCAAAAACCGAAGCAAAACGTTCAACGAGTTGAACCAATCTTTATAACGGGACATAATCCCCAATATTTATTTCAAGGTCTTTGAAAGTCCTGACACTCATCGTTATTCTTACCAAATTCTTACCAACCGATTCTTACCAATCGCTTCTTACAACCCGATTCTAAAATCTTTATAAATTATTGTATGAACATCATGCAACGGATCTCCTCCCTAAAAGCTCTCGCAATCATCCTCTCAGCTTTAATAACCACTCGGTATTCACACGCCGAAACGTTTCCTCTTTCAGAGGGAAGCTCGGTTATCGGCGAACTTAGAGAGACGAAATCCCGACATGAGGATACTTTGATCGATATCGCTCGAGAATTTAATCTTGGATACGATCAGATTGTAAAAGCAAATCCTGCAGTCAATCGATGGTTGCCTGGAGATGGTAACCGCATATTGCTGCCGACGAAGTATATTCTTCCTGACGCACCTCGCAACGGTATCGTTGTTAACATAGCTGAGTTGCGGCTCTATTATTATGTTCCGCGAAAAGCTGATCAACCTCAATCCGTCATCTCATTTCCTGTCAGTATTGGCCGAATGGATTGGAAAACTCCACTAGGTGAAACGGTTGTCGTTCGAAAGGATAAGGATCCAGCCTGGTATCCGCCGGCGAGCATTAAGGCCGAACACGCGCGAGACGGCGATCCTCTTCCAGATGTAATTCCAGGTGGGCATCCCGAAAATCCACTCGGTGGGTTTGCTCTTAGGTTAGGAATTCCCGGCTATCTGATTCATGGAGTAGACGAGAGAAAAGCAAATGGTATTGGTATGAGGGTGACTCATGGCTGCATGCGTATGTATCCTGAAGATGTTGCTCGACTATTTGAAATAGTCCCAGTAAAAACCCGGGTCATGCTCGTCAATCAGCCGATCAAGATTAGTCAGGAGGGGGACAAAGTTCTTCTTCAGGTCATTACTCCTTTACATGAGGATGGAAAAGATGGCGGAGATGATCTTTCAGTCGAGCAATCTCTAAATTTTATCCGTAGTAAGGTTAGCCCTGACATTCGAATCAACGAGGAAAAAGCGGTGCGAGCAATCAAGCGAGGAGATGGGCTTCCCGTTGTGATAGCAGGACCAGGATCATCGATTACTGAAGCAAGGTCATCATCAAGCAGAGAAGACCGTTTTGATCGATCTATCGATGATAATTACCGCTCCTACAACAAACCATCGACTCCGGAACGGCGGTACGATTACGATGAATCCGGAAATCCATCAACAGCGAATATGCCTTATCGAGGATCGGTTAACTCTGATCAGAGAAGGATGGTACCGCAGGTGGGTCGAACACCAAGAGGATCGGCTCGCTCAGGCTCCGCCTATCGGGATGAGTACAATGAGGACCGAGATTCTGGTTTCTATCAACAACAATATGACCGCAGTCGAAGTTACAGATCTGATGATAGATACCAGGATAGGGGTAGTCGTCAAGAAAGTAGTCCGTCACGCTCTAGTTACGGCTCCCCTCGACCGCGTCCTTATCTAGATTCTATCGATTATTAATATGCTCTAATTCCTGGTGAGCTGCCCCCGAGTGTGACACGGTTGGGGGTAGCTCTTTAAAGCAATGATAATGAAATCTGTATTAGGTTTGTAATTCACAGTTAGAGCGACATCCACAGCACGATATTCGCAGACTGATATAGTAGCGCGATCTCGTCACCACGGTACTGATTTAGGAACTATCTTAATAACTGGAATACTGCGCTTGCAGTTGATTTGACGTTTCTACAAACCTCTTTCGTTACAACCTAGACTACTTAAAAAAACCTCAACGATAGTACCACTCAGCGAATCTCGATCACATAAATGAGTTCGAATCGCCGAGTGGTAAGCAGGAGGCTAACCCCCTACTTTGTACAGTCTTACTTGTACATTGAGCGCTTGAACCCTCGGTTCAGCATCTCTTCTGCTCGTGATGCCTTCATATCAGCATCCTGAGCTGCCTGCTTAGCATCTTCAGCAGTGCGGAGCGCCTGATCAGCAGTCTGTCGAGCAAGCTCAGCTTCCGAGCGGACCTTTGCGAGGTCGCTGTTTGATGCACAACCAACGACGCTTACGAGTGCCGCGAGAACAACTACTTTTGAAGCAATTTTTGTTACCATCTCTCAATATCTCCACAAAATATACTGCATAAGAGAGGGTGTAAAAACAGCCTTGTAAACTGGCGCAATGCAACAACGTCGTTGATCGCGCTCACAAAACCCCTCTTCTTTCAGGAGAATACTAAGAGGATCCTCAGTATTTTACAACCATTTCAGTTCTTGAAATTGTTTCTTAGTCAAAAAAACCGCATTAAATTGGAAATTAGTGTTTATAGGAATATCTTAATCATTCTCATTTGAGCGCTATTCGATTATCTAAGCAAACCTTACCTTGTTCTCTTAGTGCACAAAATCATCCTACATTTCAGCTATTTACCATTAGCGAATCTCAACGACCATACCGGGACGAATCCACTGTGCAAGCTTATCTACCTGATCGTTTTCAAGTGCAACACATCCGTTTGTCCAATTAGCAACTCGATGAATATCAACACTTCCTTTGCCAGTACCGTGAATACCAATCTGGCCTCCCAAAGCGGTGTTTTGAGGTGGCGTAATACCCAGCTCATGAGCACGCGCTATCTGCTGAAATTGGCTTTTAGAGATATAGCCGCGCCGCAATCCATCGGCGGCATCTTGAGGTGAAGGATAAGTTAATCCCCAAAAACGGTAATATTTACTTCCGCCGTTCGACCATCCGATCGCAAAGGTTCCCTTAGGTGTAACATTATCTCCCCGCATCTGCTTTCTTCCGACACCTGAGCTTCCAAATGCAACATTATGAAAAACCTCGACTGGAGAACCATCGCGCATGACTGTTAAGGTCTCTTTACGGGAATCGACAAGGAGCCAGGTTCCTTGGTGGGTGCCTGAGTCACCGCCAGGTTTCGAGGAGTGAACCCGAACCGATTCAGGTAGATATCCACAACCAGCGATCAGAAACGCCAAAACAAGGGTCAAAAGTGATTTTTTATATTTGAACGACGAAGGCATTATGTGCCGACCTCTAAAAAATTGATGTAATTAAAACTTGTAACTATTCACCCCTATAATTCCCAACAACCTACCACAACCCCTTAGGGGTGGCGGGCGAAAGCCCGCCGGGGGGAAACAACTAACTATTCAGCAAAAAACTGCCGACGAGCGTTGAGCGAGTCGAGCCACCCAAATCACCACTGCGTTTCATGCT
>Ga0114973_10000521_pt1 | contig 29148 bp, 25 predicted proteins | sample M_140807_MF_Meta_FD_87025 | JGI IMG/M metagenome (GOLD analysis project Ga0114973, IMG submission 87025) | Freshwater microbial communities from Lake Montjoie, Canada to study carbon cycling - M_140807_MF_MetaG | ecosystem: Environmental > Aquatic > Freshwater > Lake | place: Lake Montjoie...
ACTGCCAATTGGCACGGCCACCACTAATTTCATCCAACTGATCCTCTAGCCCAGCGGTGTAATCATAAGCGACATAACGTTCAAAAAACCGTTCAAGAAATGCTGTAAGCAATCGCCCAGATTCCTCTGCAAAAAAACGATTTTTTTCCACACGTACATATGTGCGGTCTTTTAGAACCTGAATAGTTGACGCGTATGTCGATGGGCGGCCGATCCCCAACTCTTCAAGACGCTTCACCAGCGTCGCTTCGGAGAAACGCGGTGGCGGCTGCGTAAAGTGCTGGATCTTTTCCGCAGCGTGCTTCGCAGGCGCGTCGCCAACGGCCATGGCTGGCAAGATGGCGCTGTCTTCGCTGTCACTATCGTCGCGGCCTTCTTCATACACGGCAAGGAAACCAGGGAATTTCATGACCTGTCCGGTTGCGCGTAACCCTGTTTGCCCGGTGCCATCAAGAAAATCGATTGTGGTGCGTTCCATCCGCGCCGAGGCCATTTGGCTTGCCATTGCACGTTTAAAAATCAGGTCATATAGGCGACCATGATCCCCTGAACCTGCTTTGTCTTTATTGAAATCAGTTGGACGTATTGCCTCATGCGCTTCCTGCGCATTCTTCGCCTTCGTTTGATAAACGCGAGGTTTCTCAGGCAAATATCCACTGTCAAAGCGGTCGGAGATCGATTTACGCGCGGCGGAAATGGCGCTGTGGTCCATCTGGACGCCATCGGTCCGCATGTAGGTAATCGCGCCGTCTTCATATAGGCCTTGGGCGATACGCATCGTATGGCTTGCGGAAAAACCAAGCTTACGCGCGGCTTCTTGCTGCAAAGTGGACGTCGTGAAGGGCGGTTGTGGATTGCGGGTGACAGGTTTGGTCTCAACGGTCTCGACGGTAAATTTGCCCGCTTCCACTGCAAGGCGGGCTTGCTCTGCGTCCCCTTCAGTTTTCAAATCCATCTTGTCGAACTTCTTGCCAAGATACTGGATCAAACGGGCATCAAATTTTTGGCCCTTATGCTCCATGCCAGCTTTGACGGACCAATATTCCTGCGCACGGAACGCCTCGATTTCGCGTTCGCGTTCAACGATTAGGCGCAACGCGACCGACTGCACACGCCCGGCAGATTTCGCGCCGGGCAATTTGCGCCACAAGACAGGCGAAAGAGTAAAACCGACCAGATAATCGAGTGCGCGGCGGGCGCGATAGGCATCGATGAGGTCCACATCCAGTGCGCGTGGGTGCTTCATCGCATCGGTCACGGCTTGTTTGGTAATGGCGTTAAAGGTTACGCGGCCGACCTTTGCCGGCAGCACTTTTTTCTTCGCGAGCACTTCCTGCACATGCCAGCTGATTGCCTCACCTTCGCGATCGGGGTCGGTCGCAAGGATTAAGCTATCTGCCTTCTTGGCCTCGTCCGTGATTGCCTTGAGCTGCTTGGCCTTGTCGGTATAGTTGTCCCAGAGCATTTCAAACCCATTGTCAGGGTCGACCGATCCATCCTTGGGCGGCAGGTCACGGATATGGCCGTAAGAGGCCAGCACCTTGAAGCCGGGGCCCAAATATTTCTCGATCGTCTTGGCTTTTGCAGGTGATTCAACAATGACTAATTGCATGATATTTTGTGCTTTTCTAAAATCTCTCGCGTACGCGTACAGGCTGATGGGGTAAGGCGCCCCCCGTCAAGATGAAAAATGCGATGTTATTTCATGCTGTAAAACGAACCTTGCCGCCTGCCCCGCGCTCCAATTTTCCGGCCAACTCAAATTCCAGTAATACCATCTGGATAGTTGCTAGACTGCTTCCGGATTGCCGCACCAATTCATCGACCGAAACATAGGTCTGCCCATCAGGTCGATAACTGCGCTGCGTTCGGCGTTGCTACCGTCGTCGGATATCTTTGGAGCTAGATTAGCGTGGGATGCAGCCTGCCCAAGCATACGACTGTCGATCGGACGGATCATCTCTGCAATCTCAGATGCATTTTGCGCAAGAGTTGCACCCTCCCGGATAAGCTTGTTGCAGCCGCGGGATCGCGGATCAAGTGGCGATCCTGGAACAGCCATGACCTCACGCCCGGCCTCCGCTGCAAGCCGCGCCGCACAAGGTCAGGTAACGCCTCAAGAGCGGCCTTTGCACTGCCGAAGCGCGACATGAGCTGGCGATAACTAACAGGCCCAATATTGGGTGACTTTACAAGCGGAGCTGATCAAAATGGACCTGGCTGCCAAAAGTCACCGCAGTCAGCTTTTGCTTGCGCCGATTCGGGGCTCTGTTCCATCAATCAAGCGCCCAATGTTACTGCGGTGCTTCCAAAAAACTATCAGCGTGCACGCGGTAAGCATCGCAACCAAATCATAATGACCGAGGATTGCAGCGGCAATAGGTGCGCAGAGTGCCGCTGCCAGACCGGCCACCGATGAAATACGTGAAAAAGCAAGAGCACCAACCCACACCGACGCGTAAATGAGCCCACCCGGCCAAAACAGGCCAAACAAGATGCCGCCATAAGTGGCAGAGCCTTTGCCACCCTTGAACCCAAGCCACACGGGGTACAGATGGCCGAAAAACGCGCCTGCAGCTGCGAGTATCTCTCCCCCAGGGAGATAATAGGTGGTTAACCACACCGAACAAAATCCTTTGAGCATATCAAGGATCAATGTGAGTGCAGCCATACCCTTGCGCCCCGTACGCAAAACATTGGTAGCACCTATGTTCCCCGAACCGATTGTCCGGATGTCACCACCCCCGGACAATCGCGTAAGAAGCAAACCGAAGGGGATGGCACCAAGGGCATAGCCAAGCACAAGACCGGCACCCATGTTTAACCAAAGATCACTCACCAGACGAATCCTCTAAATATCTCTATTTCGTAGCCGTTTTGTTCTTCGCGCTCAAGGCTGTCGGCTTGCAAGCACAGCCGCTACCGTTTATCGATGCCGCATGTCGATTATCCCAAGCAGCGCGCCGCTTTTGTTTTTTGATTCCGGCGTTGGCGGGCTTTCCGTCCTGAAAGCCGTCCAAGCCGCTTTGCCCAACGCTCCGATTGTTTTTGCAGCCGATTACGCGGGTCTGCCTTACGGAACCAAAACCGAGGCAGAGATTTCGGCGCGGGTGCCTGCTTTGCTCGGCTTCTTGGTTGAGCGTTACCAGCCGCGTCTTGTGACAATTGCCTGCAACACTGCGTGCACAATCGCACTAACGCATGTGCGGGCGGCGTTAGACGTGCCGGTGGTAGGCACTGTTCCGGCAATCAAACCAGCGGCTGAAGCAACACAAAGCGGTGTCATTGGTCTGTTAGGCACCGCTGCGACAGTTCGCCAAAGCTATGTCGACAAACTCTATTCCTACCATGCGCCAGATATGACGTTGCTGCGGCACGCTGCGCCTGAACTTGTAAGTGCAGCCGAGGCAAAAATGCGCGGTGAACAGGTTGATGCCGCAGTTTATGCAAGGGCCATGGCTGGGCTGAGGGACCAACCAGATGGGGCACGACTTGATGTCGTTGTGCTTGGTTGCACGCATTTCCCTCTGGTAGAAGATGAGTTACGCGCTGCCGCACCACATGTGACATTCGTTGACGGCGCAGCGGGTATCGCACGGCGCATTCACCATTTGACAAAGGACCAAACTTGGCCTGTAGATCCCGAGGAAGCCACTTTCGTAACATCTGGGCCAGTTGCCAGGCTAAACACGTTGCTTCCGGCATTGTCTGGCTTTGGTTTGACACGAATCTCATCACTCTGAACGCAACTATTACGATAACGAAACTGGAATGACGCTTGTTGCAAGTCGTTCGCGCTAGATTTTTGCATTTTCCGCGATTAATGGGAAACAATAAGCCGCGGCGCGCGGTCCAATCAACGGGGTCAGTATCCGTGAATTACAACGCAATTTTTGAAAAAGCGATTGATCGGCTTCATTCCGAAGGTCGCTATCGCGTTTTTATCGACATTCTGCGGAACAAGGGTAATTACCCTAATGCGCGGTGCTTTGCCGGACATAACGGACCCAAAGACATAACCGTGTGGTGCTCAAACGATTATCTTTGCATGGGGCAACATCCCGACGTCATTAGCGCGATGGAAAACGCGCTCCATGATGTTGGCGCTGGATCTGGCGGCACACGTAACATTGGTGGCAACACCCATTATCACGTCGAACTGGAACATGAGCTGGCCGATCTGCATGGCAAGGACGGAGCTTTGTTGTTCACATCTGGCTATGTTTCGAACGACGCGACCTTATCCACGCTCGCAAAGGTTCTGCCGGGTTGCATAATCTACTCAGATGAACTCAATCATGCATCAATGATTGCCGGCATCCGAAATGCAGGCTGTGAAAAGCGCGTGTGGCGGCACAACGACCTCGCCCATCTGGAAGAATTGCTGGCGGCCGACGATCCAGATGTGCCAAAGCTTGTTGCGTTCGAAAGCGTCTATTCGATGGACGGAGATGTCGCACCTATCGGAGCGGTTTGCGATCTTGCAGACAAATATAATGCGCTGACCTATTGTGACGAAGTGCACGCCGTTGGCATGTATGGCGCGCGTGGCGGTGGCATTTCAGAACGGGATGCCGTCGCTGACCGCGTAACGATTATCGAAGGCACATTGGGCAAGGCTTTTGGCGTCATGGGCGGCTATATCGCGGCTGACCAGAATATCATCGACGTTATCCGCTCTTATGCGCCTGGCTTTATCTTTACGACGTCATTGTCGCCGGTGTTGGTTGCCGGTGTGTTGGCCGCAGTGCGCCATTTAAAGTCCTCAAGCGAAGAACGCGACGCGCAGCAAGCGAATGCAGCGATGCTCAAAAAACTGTTTTTTGATGCCGGCCTGCCCGTGATGATGAGCAACACCCACATCGTGCCGTTGATGGTTGGTGACCCTATCAAAGCCAAGAAGATCAGCGACATTTTGCTCGCTGAATATGGCGTCTATGTGCAGCCAATTAATTACCCAACAGTGCCGCGCGGCACCGAGCGGTTGCGCTTCACACCTGGACCTCAGCATAATGAGGATATGATGCGTGATTTGACTGCGGCGTTGCTCGAAATTTGGGGCCGGATGGAAATCCCTGTCGCTCAGGCAGCTTGAGAAAGTAGCTTCATAAATACGTTCAGATCGACATTTCCGCCTGACAGCGTAATCGCGGTTTTGCCCTTCGGTTGAATTTTACCTGCAAGCACAGCGGCAAGCGCCACTGCCCCACCGGGTTCAACGACAAGATGCAGTTTTTCAAACACCACACGCATCGCTGTGATGACTTCGCCTGTTGTAACGGACACTCCGTTGGACACGCGTCGGCGCAATATCTCAAAATTAACAGGATAAGTTTGCGGCGTTTGCAGTGCGTCGCAATAGGTTGCGTGCGTCAAGTCTTTTACGGGTAGGATTTCGCCTGCCTCAAGCGACCTTATGATGTCGTCCCAGCCTTCGGGCTCAACGATCGCAATGTCTGCGTCGGGACAGGCCAACGCTAGACCAGAGGCCAGACCACCCCCGCCGCAGCATGAGACAATCATGTCGGGACCGCCCAAACCAAGCGCTGCAAGCTGCTCTGCGATTTCAATGCCAGCAGTGCCCTGCCCTTCGATTACCCATGGATCACCAAAGGCATGCACCAATGTCGCGCCATTTTGGGCGATCAAACCGGCGGCAACTTCATCACGCGATTCAGTCGCACGGTCGTACAGCACAACCTGAGCACCCAAGGCTTTGGTAGCTTCCAGTTTCATACGCGGCGCATTGGAGGGCATGACGATTGTGGCAGCTATACCAAGCTTTTTTGCCGCCCACGCCACGCCTTGGGCATGGTTGCCGCTGGACACGCCAACAACGCCGCGTGCGCGTTCTTCTTCATTTAAGTCGGACAGTCGATGCCAAGCGCCGCGTATTTTAAACGCGCCGACGGGTTGTAGCATTTCGGCCTTGCACCAAAGCGTTACGCCATCCACCTCAAGCGGCAATAACGGTGTTTTAGGCAGAATACCGGCAATTTTGGTCATAGCCCGCTGCACACCTTCATGCGTTGGCGTCTTGATGGCCGCAGCCAATTCTTGTCCTGTCATAAAAGGCCCCTATATGCGTGCGCTGAACGAATCTCTGATAAGAGGAAACTGCAGATGAGCAAGATATTGGTAATCGGCGCAGGCGGCGTCGGGTCGGTTGCGGTCCACAAGATGGCTATGAACCCGGATATCTTCAGCCATATCAGCCTTGCAAGCCGCACCAAATCGAAATGCGACGCGATCGCAGCGTCAGTCAAGGACCGCACTAACGTTGATATCGATACCTATTCACTTGATGCCGATGATGTTCCCGCGACAACTGCGCTGCTGAACCAAATCAAGCCAAGTTTGGTCGTCAACCTTGCTTTGCCTTACCAAGACCTCAACATCATGGATGCGTGTTTGGCTGCTGGCGTTCATTACATGGATACGGCGAATTACGAACCACTTGATGTCGCCAAGTTCGAATATCATTGGCAGTGGGCCTATCAGGACCGGTACAAGAATGCTGGCCTTACGGCATTGTTGGGCTCAGGTTTTGACCCCGGCGTGACCAGCGTTTTTACAACCTATCTTAAAAAACATCACTTCGACCGCATCGACACGCTTGATATTCTCGACTGCAATGGCGGGGACCATGGTCAAGCCTTTGCCACAAACTTCAATCCTGAAATTAACATCCGCGAAGTTACTGCCGTGGCGCGTCACTGGGAAAATGGCGCATGGGTGGAAACACCAGCGATGTCAGTGAAGCAAAGCTTCGATTTTGAAGCCGTCGGCCCGAAGAACATGTATCTGATGTATCATGAGGAAATTGAAAGCCTCAAAACGCATCTGCCAGAAATCAAGCGCATTCGGTTCTGGATGACCTTTGGCGACGCCTATATCACCCACCTGAACGTACTTCAGGCGGTCGGCATGACTCGGATTGACCCAGTGATGTATGAGGGCAAAGAAATCGTCCCGCTTCAGTTTTTAAAGGCTGTGTTGCCTGAACCCGCTTCGCTTGGTCCAACCACCAAGGGAAAGACCAACATTGGCTGTATAGCCACTGGCGCTGGCAAGGATGGCAAGGACAAGACGCTCTACATTTACAATATTTGCGACCATGAAGATGCCTATGCCGAAACCGGAAACCAAGCGGTTAGCTATACCACCGGGGTACCGGCGATGATTGGCGCGGCGATGTTGGCAACTGGCAAATGGTCTGGCGCTGGCGTGTGGAACATTGAACAGTTCGACCCCGATCCATTCATGGACATGCTCAATTTGCATGGCCTGCCTTGGCGAGTGAAGGAACTTGATGGGCCGCTGCAGTTCTAATGGAAACCAAAGCAGGCGATCCTGGGGCTTTTGCCCATTTTGACCTTCACCGCGTGCCGTCGCCTGCCTTTGTGGTGGATGAGGCTGCGTTACGGCGGAACCTTGCCATATTGGCCGATGTCAAACAGCGGTCTGGTGCCAAGATACTGTGTGCGATGAAAGCATTTTCCATGTGGAAAGTGGCGCCTATCATTGGCGAATATCTGGATGGCGTATGCAGCTCTGGCCTCTGGGAATCGCGTCTCGCGCGAGATTATTACAAGGGCGAAATTGCGACCTATTGTGCTGGCTATAAAGAATCTGACATGGCCGAGATCGTCAATATCTCGGATCATGTCATTTTCAACAGTCCGCATCAGCATCGGCGCTTTGCGTCGTTCCTGAATGATAGTGTGGATGTTGGCCTTCGGGTTAACCCCGAACATGCAGAAGGCGAAGTACCTAAATACGACCCCTGCTCACCGGGTTCGCGGCTTGGTTTTCCTATCAGTCAATTAAAGGCCGAACATATCGAAGGCGTTTCGGGCCTTCATTTTCACAGCCTGTGCGAACAAGACTTCGAACCGCTGAAGCGCACATGGGAAGCACTGAAGCCGCATATCTCTCCTTATTTCGGGCAACTGCGCTGGCTGAACTTTGGTGGCGGCCACCATATTACGCGCGCAGATTACCAGCGCGACGAACTTATCGCATTCATCCAAGATGTACGCGCAGAAACGGGTTTGGATGTCTATCTTGAACCTGGTGAAGCGATTGCACTTGATGCAGGGATACTCATCGGTGAACTGCTCGATGTTTTCGAGAACGGTATTCAGGTCGGCATCACTGATATTAGTGCCACCTGCCATATGCCTGACGTGATCGAGGCGCCCTATCGCCCTGCGATGCTCAAAGAGCGCTCAGAGGGCACTCCAGTGCGTCTAGGAGGGCCATCCTGCCTAGCTGGTGACATTATAGGAGATTATGTCCTTCCCGTGCCTGCAGAGCCTGGAGCGCGCTTCGCATTTCTGGATCAAGCGCATTATTCGATGGTAAAGACGAACACTTTTAACGGAGTGCCTTTGCCCTCACTCTGGCTCTGGAATAGCGAGACAGACACGCTCGAATGCGTCCGTACGTTCGAGTGGACCGAGTTTAGGGACCGGTTGAGCTAAAACCCGAACGAATCACTTTACAACCCATCAGTTTTTGATAATGCGCACGGCCGCTGCCCCAGGGGGACTTCCAATAACCGCAAGGCAGCCTTGTTGTTTTTTATTATCTTTTGGGGGTCCCTTGAATTGTACGAGAACACTGACGCACTTGCTGTAGTCCGCGCGCTTCGCCCGGACGAACCAATCACGCTAATCCGCCCGCACGCCGCTACGCGCGCTGCCCGTTTCTTCGTTGAGAAGTTTCAGGGCAAGTCGCTTTATGCCGTAAAAGCTAATCCATCGCCTGCACTGCTTGAGACCCTGTGGGAAGCTGGCATCACGCATTATGACGTTGCATCCTTGGGCGAAGTCCGGCTGGTTCACAAATTCCTTCCCGATGCGAAGCTTTGCTTTATGCACCCGGTCAAAAGCGAGCGCGCCATCGCGCAAGCCTATCACAATCATAATGTCCGCACATTCAGCCTCGACAGTCATGACGAGCTGGAAAAGATCGTTAGCGCCACCAATGGCGCGACAGATCTTGAATTGTGCGTGCGGATTCGGGTTTCTTCCGACCACGCAAAGTTGAGCCTTGCCTCAAAGTTCGGTGCTGATCCGTCTGAGGTTGCAGACTTGCTGGTTGCCACGCGTCAAGTCGCAGACAGCCTTGGTATCTGCTTTCACGTGGGTAGCCAAGCCATGGCAGCAACTGCTTATGCAGAGGCTATGGAGCATGTCCGCGCCGCAATCGTCGAGGCATCCGTTACCGTTGATATCGTTGACATCGGCGGTGGTTTTCCGTCCGTCTATCCCGGAATGGAGCCGCCGGCGCTTGATGGCTATTTCGACGTCATTCACAACTGTTTTGAAGACCTGCCAATCAGCTACTCCGCGGAGCTTTGGTGCGAACCGGGCCGTGCATTATGCGCTGAATATGCGTCGTTATTAGTGAAGGTTGAGAAGCGTCGCGGAAACGAATTATTCATCAACGACGGCGCTTATGGTTCGCTGTTTGACGCTGCACATATCGGCTGGCGCTTCCCTGTGGCCCTTCAGCGGTCCGAGACCTCAATTGGTACCCAGATGGCCGAATTCAGCTTCTACGGGCCTACCTGCGACGATATGGACCATATGGCAGGCCCTTTTATCCTGCCTGATGATGTGCAAGCTGGTGATTATATTGAAGTTGGCATGATCGGCGCGTATGGCTGCGCGATGCGTACCGAGTTCAACGGCTTTAGTGAAACCGAAACGCTTGTCGTTGAGGATCAGCCGATGGCCACTCTCTATGGTTGGGCGCCGGCCAATGACGCAGGTGTCGGCGCAAAGCGCTCACAAAGCTCAAAAATCTAAGTTACATTGACAATTTATCTAAGGTGCACCACCCTCCCCATCTGAAAAGACGGGGAGGGTTTTTATATGAATACGCCTATTTTGGCGCCAGCGGCCGCGTTGGTGGTCTGGTCAATCATAATGTTGTTCTGGATGGCGGGAACACGCCTTCCTGCCATGTCAAAGATTGGGATGGATCTAAAACAAGCTGCGCCGGGTGGGCGAGGCCAAGACATTGACCCAAATGTGCCGCCATCAGTGGCATGGAAGTCCCACAATTACGCGCATCTTATGGAACAGCCGACAATATTCTACGCCACCATTATGATATTGGCGCTTTCAGGTGGAGCGACGGACCTGTCGATAGCGTTGGCATGGGGCTACACCGTTCTACGTGTCATTCACAGCATCTGGCAGGCAACGGTTAACACCGTCAGCATCCGCTTCATGTTCTTTTTATTATCAACACTTTGCTTAACGATCCTGGCAATACAGGCTTTGATCGTAACTATTTAAGGGGGAGTAATATGGAAAGTAGTATTTTAGGACCAGTCGTCGCGCTTGCGGCATGGACCATGATTATCTGGATATGGATGTATGCCACGCGCATACCTGCCATGAACCGCGCCGGGATTGACGGAACGAAAATTGTTGGTTCCTCGAGCGGAGCCTTGCGCGATGCTCTTATAGCTAAAGGCGAAGAAAAAGCTTCGTGGGTTGCTGATAATTACAATCACTTACATGAAGCACCTACGGTGTTTTATGCGATATGTGTGACACTTGCCATGGTTGGTCAGGGCGACAATCTGAATGCAACCATTGCGTGGGTTTATGTCGGTCTACGTGTGGCGCACAGCCTCGTTCAAATCTTGTCTAACCGCGTTGTTATCCGCTTTGCACTGTTTGCATTGTCATCATTGGCGCTCATAATGCTCGTAGTGCATGCCGTAATGGCGGTGCTTTTGCACTAACGGCTGAAATGGCCAACCAGCTCGATATGGGTTGACCAGCGGAATTGACCTACGGGCCATATCCGCTGCAACCTGTATCCAGCGGCCACCAACGTTTTGGCGTCGCGCGCAAAGCTCGCTGGATTACAACTGACATATGCAATATTTGCCACGTTAGACGCTGCCAGTTGTGCCACCTGCTCCTTTGCACCCGCACGTGGCGGATCCAGTATCACAGTTTGAAACTTATTAAGTTCCTCAGGCGTAAGGGGGCGCCTGAACAGGTCCCGATGTTCGGCAAATATCGTCCTGCCGCTGCGCCCGGCAGCAGCCTTTAAAGCTAGGCTGGCTTGAAGGTCTGCCTCACCAGCATAAATTTTTCGACCTGCACCCATCGACAGCGCAAAAGTTCCTGACCCAGCAAAAAGGTCTGCTATAATAGTGTCGCTGCCAACGATTTGTTTTACCGCGTTCACCAACGCGGCCTCTCCATCGACTGTGGCCTGAAGGAAGCCATAAGGTTGATAACCGACAGCTACTCCCCCCAATGTAACCGTGACAGGTTCGGGTTCGTAAAACGGAACAGGGCCATAACCTTCATCAAGCGACAACCGCGCCAGATTGTGGGTTTTGGCGAAGTCTGACAGCAGTTCGTGCGTGTCGAGATCATTCGCGATCCAGTTCTCAATGAGAACATCAACGCCCTGGTCCACCATCGCCAATTTAATCTGCACCTGACGCGCACGGTTTAGCCGTGGCTCAAGCAATGTTCGCATTGGCGCAAGCAACGCAAACAACTCTGACGCCATGACGTCACATTGCCTTACATCAATGATACGGTGGCTTTTTTCGGTACTGAAGCCCAGCTGAAATTGCTTGCCTGCCCAAGCTGAGCGGACCGCAATGCGACGGCGAGTCTTTGGCGGTGATAGATGAACAGGCATCACCTCGCCGATCTCGACCTGCTGCGTGGCAAGGGCATGCGTCACGCGCTCTGCAATAAACAGGTGCTGGCTGTCTTCGTCTAGATGCTGCAACTGACAACCACCGCACAATGGAAAGTGCTGACATGGCGGCGGCAGGTGGTGCGGGCCGTGTATCAAACCACCCGACGGTTCAACAATGTCGCCTGGTGCTGCCAAAGCCACATAACGGCCATTTGCAGTGACGCCATCACCGCGTGCCGCCACTCTGATAATCTCTTCCGTCATTTCCATACCGCCCCATGCCCGTGAAGGGGCGCGCAATCAACTGGCGATTAAATATCAGCAAAAACGTGAGTTTCCTTGGCACCACCCGGATGCGTCACTGCGCCTTTATAGGCCGGCCCAACATTCTGCGCATAACGCCAAATGGCACCAGACTGATAATCAGTTTCGCGCGGTTTCCAGCTTTTCCTCCTATTTTCAAGTATGTCAGAGTCAACATTCAGATCAATTACACCTGTTTCAGCGTCGATCATTATCTCGTCGCCATCTTCGATCAATGCAATCGGGCCGCACAATGCTGCTTCAGGCCCAACATGACCAATGCAGAACCCCCGCGTTGCACCGGAGAAACGGCCATCGGTGATGAGCGCAACTTTCTCTCCCATGCCCTGCCCGTATAATGCAGCTGTCGTAGACAGCATCTCGCGCATGCCGGGGCCGCCCCTTGGCCCTTCATAACGGATCACAATAACTGAACCCTCGCGGATTTGCCTTGCTTCGACGGCGGCAAAGCAATCCTCCTCACAATCGAACACTTGGGCTGGCCCCGTGAACGTAAGCCGGTCCATGCCAGCAACCTTCACAATCGCGCCATCGGGGGCAAGCGATCCGCGCAACCCTACAACGCCGCCTGTGGGCGTTATTGGCGCTGTCGCTGGATAAATGACCTTCTGATCGGGGTTCCACGTAATTTCTTCAATATTCTCGCCAAGCGTTTTACCCGTGACGGTCATGCAGTCCCCAAACAAAAGGCCTTCGCCCAACAAGGACTTCATCAGCATATACACGCCGCCGGCGTCATACATGTCGCGCGCAACGAATTGGCCGCCGGGTTGAAGGTCGGCCATATAAGGCGTGGTTTTGAAGGCCTCGGCCACATCAAACAGGTCAAAGTCTATACCTGCCTCATGCGCCATGGCGGGCAAATGCAGTGCACCATTGGTCGATCCACCCGTTGCCGCAACAATTCTTGCAGCGTTTACAAAGGCTTCACGCGTACAAATGTCACGTGGCCTAATATTACGCGCGAGCAATTCCATCACTTGAAAGCCTGCAGCATGCGCAATCTGATCACGCGTGGAGTAAGGTGCTGGCGCCATATTACTGTTGGGCAACGAAAGGCCGATCGCTTCCCCAACGCACGCCATAGTATTCGCAGTATATTGACCGCCACACGCGCCATGGCCCGGACAGGCAACGCGCTCAAGTTCTTCAAGTTCTGACAAAGGACAGGCGCCCGCCGCATATTTTCCAACAATTTCAAAGACGTCTTTGACGGTCACATCTTTGTTGTTGTGGCGACCCGGCAAGATAGACCCGCCATACACGAATATGGATGGCACGTTCAGGCGCAACATCGCCATCATTATACCGGGTAAGGACTTGTCGCAGCCGGCAAAGCCTACAAGCGCGTCATAACAATGCCCACGCACGGACAGCTCAACCGAATCTGCAATGACTTCACGGCTGACAAGGGAGGACTTCATCCCTTGATGGCCCATGGCGATGCCATCAGTCACTGTTATCGTATTGAAACGGCGCGGCATACCGCCGCCCTGTTCTACACCCACACGCGCAATGTCTGCTTGGGCATCGAGCGTAGTGTTGCATGGTGCGCTGTCGTTACCTGCGGATACCACACCGACAAATGGCCGCGCAATTTCCTCTGCGGTTAACCCCATTGCGTAATAATAGCTGCGATGTGGCGCCCGTTCTGGTCCGACAGACACATGGCGGCTTGGCAATTTGGATTTATCGAACTGGTTTGACATCTTACACTCCGTTTCAAGCCAGCGCTTTAAGCGTTTTTGTGCTGGTTAGCCAAGTCGTTCCGACACAAAATGGCACATATCTGACATTATGCGTGCAAATCTTGCTTGGCCTGAAGGCGTGCAGGCTAAATCTTGCCGCATCTCAATGCCGATATACGGTATGTCATTGGCCTCCGCATGGCGGTTCATCGTCGCGTTGAGAAGCTTGCCCGAATAAGGCAATTGGTCACCTACAAGATATCCTGCGTTTTCAAGGAACGGAACCGCAAGCTTAGACGCAGCCGCCTGTTCATTATACAACACGCCGACTTCCCAAGGCCGGGACTCATTGGGTTTGCTCTCTAAGGCTGGCGTAAAGCTGTGCAGTGACAATATGAGTGCAGGCCTATGTTCGGACAGCAAGTCCTTCAAATAGTCATGGTAAGGTGTGTGGAAGCGCATCAGCCTTGCTTCCCGCTCATATGGCGCGACGTCATTGCCGAGGATGACGATGCCATCACTCGAAAGCGGCATCACAGCAGGATCGAGTTCGTCACGGTTCAAGTCGACAACGAGGCGAGAATACCTCCCCAAATAGGCGGCAAAGCCCTTATGTTGCGTTATCAAACGCGCAACAGCGGCAACGCCAATATCCCAGGCAATGTGGGTGTCGAGAACCAGTCGATCAATGCCAAGCACAATATCGTCAGGAACATCATTTGACGCGTGATCACCGATGATGAGGAAGCCACCGTTGCGCGGTGTCCCTAATATCTCAAACGGCAGGTCCTTCATCGCAGCATAGTGGCCATAGACCACCAATGTGGGTTAAGTGTTGTTCTTGCCGTCTGTAATGACGCCGCATCGTCAAACAATGCAAAGCATGTCGCTCCAGACCCGGACATGCGCACGATGGCTGGATTAGCGGAAGAAAGACGTTTCAATATATCCGATATAACGGGGCAAATCGCCGCAGCCAAAGGCTCTAGGTCGTTTCGGCTCACACACGCTGTGTCCCACATGTCGCCACGGCCAACTTCGCCGCCATCAACACCAGCCCATGCCTTGAATATAGCTGCCGTCGAAACCGACTGAAGCGGGTTAACCAGCAGCAAATACCTTGCGGTGATGCTGCTATCGTCCAAAAACACAAGTTCAGTACCGGTGCCGCTGCCAAAGCTTGGGCGGCTAAATACGCAAGCGGGAATATCTGCTCCCAAAGGTGTGAGGATGTCGGCCATTGCTTGTTCGGATAAATTCAATCCCCAAAGTCGGTTCAGAAGCCGTGCTGTAGCCGCGGCGTCTGCGGAACCACCACCAATGCCCGAAGCAATCGGCAGTTGCTTATCAAGCCGAATGGCTGCGCCTTGCGATACTCCAAAATGCGATTTCAAGACATCGGCTGTCTGCAGCACGAGATTGGTTTCATCTGCCACAAGACCGCGCCCAAATGGTCCATCAATCTCAAGGCTCAACCGGTCAGACCCTTGAGCATCGAGAATGTCACCATCCTGCGCAAAGGCAAACAGTGTTTCGATATCATGATAACCATCGACACGCCGACGCCGAACATGCAGGGCAAGGTTAATCTTTGCAAAGGCTACTTCAGAATGTTCCACAGTTAGCCCTTACCGACGGCGACGACCTAAGCGCTACCCCAATCACATATTGGGGTAGTTAGGCCCACCACCGCCCTCTGGCGTCACCCAGTTGATATTCTGGTTAGGATCCTTGATATCGCAGGTTTTGCAATGCACACAATTCTGGGCGTTGATCTGATAACGCGCGTCTTTGCCTTCTTCCTCAATCCACTCATACACACCCGCAGGGCAATAGCGCGTTGATGGACCAGCAAATTCCATGAACTCGCTGGTCTTTTGAAGATCCATATCCTTGACCTGCAAGTGAATTGGCTGATCTTCGGCGTGGTTGGTGTTCGACAAGAACACTGATGACAAACGGTCAAAGCTGAACACGCCATCGGGCTTAGGATATTCGATGCGTTCGGCGCCGTTTTTCTTTTTAAACGCCTTGTGGTCCGGATGATGCTTCATCGTGAACGGCATACGGATACCAAAATTCTCCAGCCACATATTGATACCGGCAAGCGCCGTTCCCAACACATTGCCGTATTTCTCGACCAACGGCAGGACGTTGCGTACCATTCGCAATTCTTTGTAAATCCAGCTATTTTCATAAGCTGTCTGATAAGATGTCAGCGCATCATGTTGGCGGCCAGCGCCCAATGCCTTAACAGCGGCATCAGCGGCCAACATGCCGGACTTCATCGCCGTATGCGACCCCTTGATCCGCGGAACGTTTACGAAACCGGCTGAACACCCGATCAATGCGCCGCCAGGGAAAGCCAGCTTTGGTACCGACTGCCAGCCACCATCGCTGATCGCACGCGCGCCATAAGAGACGCGACGCCCCCCAGCGAGTATCTTCTTAACCTCTGGATGCGTTTTCCAACGCTGAAATTCTTCGAACGGTGACAGATAAGGGTTGGAATAATTGAGCCAAACGACAAAGCCCAAGGCCACCTGATTGTTCGCATGATGGTACAAAAATGCGCCGCCATTTGCATCAGTCAAAGGCCAGCCCTGGCTGTGAATGACGCGGCCCGCGGAATGCTGCTCGGGCGGAATGTCCCACAATTCTTTAATGCCAATGCCGTAAACCTGCGGCTCGCTGTCTTTATCGAGCGCAAATTGCGGCTTCAGCAATTTGGTGAGATGACCGCGCACACCTTCGGCAAAGAAAGTATATTTCGCATGTAATTCCATGCAGGGCATATAATCGTCTTTATGACTGCCATCGCGCGCGATGCCCATGTCGCCCGTCGCTACACCCTTTACCGAACCGTCGCTGTTATAAAGTATTTCTGCCGCGGAAAATCCGGGGAAAATTTCTACACCCAGATTTTCAGCCTGCCCCGCAAGCCAGCGGCAGAGATTACCAAGCGATCCGGTGTAGGTGCCCTTATTGTGCATGAAGCCCGGGGTCAGGAAATGGGGCATGTTAAACTTGCCGGTCTTAGTAAGAATCCAATGCTGGTTGTCATTCACGGGCGTATCGGCCAGCGAACAGCCGATATTGCGCCAATCAGGCAGCAGTTCATCAAGCGCCTTGGGGTCGATGACTGCACCTGAAAGAATGTGCGCGCCAACCTCTGATCCTTTTTCAAGAATACAGACACTGGTGTCGGGTGATTGCTGTTTTATGCGTATCGCGGCCGAAAGGCCTGCTGGCCCCGCGCCAACTATTACAACATCATAGGGCATCGACTCGCGTTCACTCATTGCCTTTATCCTTTACCCGGCATGTAATTCAGGCCATCCCGATATTCGAACAGCTTGTGGAAATTGCCATGCCAAGCAATTGACCCCGCCGTCAACTGGTGACTGAAGGGATTTATGGGGGATCGGGGAGAAATTACTGCATTTGCTGTGGTTGAATCGCTAACTGGCTGGTGGGAACTTGCCGGACTGGACGCGGCTGTTAGCGAAACCAGCGTCAACTGGCTTGCAGGAAAAGCACCTTCAAACGCCCCCATACCGCCTATAAAAACGTCTGCCACGCCAGAAATACGTTCTGCGTCTACTGCTCCGTCTGTCGCCTGGCCGGAAGACATTTCGTCTTTACGTGAATTGGTGGCACATGGAGCTCCTCTCCCTGGCAACGGCTATGGTCCTTTGCGTTATGCGCCGATTGGCCCAGACAGCTGTGACGTCATGATTGTTTCAGACTTGCCAGACATTATCGGTTCCTCGGACACTTCAAGCGGGGCGAACGCTGCTCTGCTGCGCCGTATGATGGGGGCTATCGGTATAGAAAGTAGCGACTGCTACTGCACATGGATGGCAACGAGTATGCCGTCGACAGCGGAAGTCCCCGAGCACGACTTTCCCGAGCTGGCAGCGTTTGTGATGCACCAGATAAAGCTGATTAGGCCCAAATCGGTGGTGATACTCGGTGCGTCTGCATGCAAGGCTCTGTTAAGCGAAAATCTCATGAATGCGCGGGCAGAGTTGCGGAATATCAATCATGATGGTCTCAACATAACGGTGTTGGCGACATTTCATCCGCGAACCCTTATCGCGCGACCTGCGATGAAGGCAGAGGCGTGGAAAGATTTGCAGATGTTTGGAAAAAGGGCAGTTCAATGAGTATCAGGGCGAAATGGCTAGCAATTGCTTTGGCTGCGTCGCCCTTTTCGGCAGCAGTTGCGAATAATAGTGAGGAATTTCGGGCTATCCTATCCCCTCAGCTGGCGCCAAATGTTCTCAACGCAAAAGAAAAAGTTCTGTTTTCCGCAATCTATAATGCCATCCGAACAGAGAGATGGGGTGAAGCCACACGCCTGATTGACACCGCCCCGCGAGGCCCCATGTCGGCAATGGCGCGAGCTGAACTGTATGTCGCGCCAAATAGCCCAAAGGTTGAAGCCACCCAGTTACAAGCATTGCTCGAGATCGCACCATATTTACCACAGGCGGAGCAGCTGGGGGCCATGGCGCGTAAACGGGGTGCAGAAGTTTTGCCAAATCGGCCGGGAATTCGGCGCTTTTCATGGCTTGGCGGCGCGCCAAAACGCGATTTGCCGACAAATATTGCGAGCGATGATATCCGCGCTGAATTGCAAATTTTTATAAAAAATGATCAGTCGCTGGCTGCAGAACAGTTTCTGGAAAGCAAGGCTGCCGAATTATCGCCCGAAGCATTGACCGAATTGCAATATCGCGTCGCTTGGTCCTATTATATCGAAAATGACGACGCAGCTGCAAAGCGGGTTGCGGCCGAAGCGCAGTTGGCGGGCGGTGATTGGGGCACACAAGCCGCTTGGGTTCGGGGTCTCGCTTCTTGGCGTCTGCGTGAATATGCAGCAGCTTTTGACGCGTTTGACTATGTATCGCGCTTGGGAGCAAATGACGACTTGAAGGCGGCGGGGCTGTTTTGGGGCGCACGGGCGGCCATGGCGATAAAACAACCACAATATTTTCAGCCCAAAATGCAAAAAGCTGCGCAGTTGCCAGAAACATTCTACGGGATACTTGCGAGTGAAACGCTCGGCATGGTGCCAATAGCAAGCAAAGCGGCAAAAATGGCTAAGCTGGATTGGGCAAGCCTGAAAGACCAAGAGAATGCTGCGCTAGCAGTTGGGCTTGCAGAAATCGGTCAAAACAAATTGGCTGACGAGGCGTTACGCCATCAGGCGAGAATTGGCGACGCGCGGCAACACGCAAACCTCGCGCAATTGGCTGGCGCGCTAAACTTGGCATCAACGCAATTTTGGCTCGGCCATTATGGTCCGTCGCGGGATCAAAGCAACGCCATCGCGCGCTATCCCATGCCCAATTGGGAACCCAGTGGCGGCTGGCGCGTCACGCCTGCTTTGGTTTATGCCCATACGCTGCAGGAATCCAATTTCCGTACAGACGTCATCAGCCCCGCTGGGGCGCGCGGCTTGATGCAAGTACGCCCAGGAACAGCCCAAGACATGGCGCGCGCGCGGGGCGCAGCCTTTGCTGCATCTGAACTTGACCGCCCCGCTGTTAACCTCGAGTATGGGCAGTCCTACCTTGAAAAATTGCGTGATATGCCGGCGACAGGTGGCCTGCTTCCCAAAGTAATAGCAGCTTATAATGCCGGCCCATCGCCGCTTATACGCTGGAACAGCGAAATTCGGGACAATGGTGATCCTTTGTTGTTTATTGAGTCCATTCCCTATTGGGAAACACGTGGTTACGTGTCGATAATATTGCGCAATTACTGGATTTACGAGATGCGCGAGAAAAAAGCATCGGGAAGTTTGAAAGGTTTAGCCCAATATATGTGGCCCAAATTTCCAGACGCCAATGGCAACGTTACTGCGCGCCGAATTTTAGGAGGCGCCATTGCCACTCGACAACGATAGGGTGTTCAAGCCCGTGAACATCGCACTTCTAACTGTTTCCGATACACGCGGTATTGACGATGACACCAGCGGCGACATTTTGGCCGAACGGATCATCGCCGCTGGCCACAACATCGTCGACCGAACCATCTTACGCGACGATACAACGTTGATTACCGCACGGTTGCACAATTGGATAGATAACGATCAAGTCGACGTTGTCATCTCAACAGGCGGCACGGGATTAACCGGACGGGACGTGACGCCCGAGGCGTTGGACCACGTAAAAACTAAAGAAATTCCCGGCTTTGGAGAATTGTTCCGTTGGCTGAGCTTTGCAAGCATTGGCACATCCACAATTCAATCGAGAGCTTGCGCTGTGCTTGCCCGTGGGACGTATATTTTCGCGCTGCCCGGATCCAATGGCGCAGTAAAGGACGGTTGGGATCAGATTTTGGTGCATCAGCTCGATAGCCGCCATCGCCCCTGCAACTTTGTCGAACTCATGCCGCGATTGCGCGAAGTCTAGCCTGTTTCTTTTTGTTCTCATTCATGTGCAACGGGCGAAATGAAGGCCATGAGGCACCTGCTTCTGCCGTCAAATCTCAGCCTATTTTAGGTAAAGGACAACGTGTTCTTTGCCTCAATCCTCCAGCACAAAGTCCTTGAATTGCTGGCGAAGTGCCACTTTTTGAATTTTACCTGTGCCTGTGTGCGGCAATTCGTCAACGAACAGAACCCGGTCGGGCATCCACCATTTGACGATGCGTTCCGCCAGATAGGCCTTCACCATTGCTTCGTCGACCTCCGCGCCTGGTTTCTTCACAGCGATCAGAACGGGCCGCTCGTCCCATTTGGGGTGCGCAATACCGATGGCACCTGCCTCTGCAATACCTGGACAACCAACCGCGATATTCTCAAGCTCGACTGAACTGATCCACTCGCCACCGGACTTAATGACATCCTTGACCCGGTCAGTGATTTGCATTGTTCCGTCGGGGTGAAGTACCGAAACGTCGCCCGTATCAAACCACTGATCAACATCAACAGCGTCGGCTTCTGCCTTAAAATAACGCTTAATGACCCAAGGCCCCCGAATTTGTAGAGCACCTGATGTCACCCCATCGCGCGGCGCTACATTGCCATCCTTGTCGATCACACGCAGCTCAACGCCAAATGGCGTGCGGCCTTGTTTGCATACAACATCAATCTGCTCATCGAGTGTCAAATCATCCCAATTGGGCGTTGGCGCACCCATCGTGCCAATGGGCGAAGTTTCCGTCATGCCCCACGCGTGGGCGACGCGGACGCCAGATTTCATCAAGCGCTCGATCATAGCACGCGGTGCTGCCGAACCGCCAATGGTAACAAGGCGCAGTTTGCCAAGCGACGCGTCGCGGCCAGCCGCAGCCTCTGCATCCAAATGTGCGAACATCGCAAGCCAGACCGTCGGCACGCCCGCGCTATGCGTGACGCCTTCCTGAAGCATCAGGCTATGCAGGGTTGCCGCATCATTGGTAGTCGAAAACATAAATTTTACGCCAGAGGCGGCGCCTGCGAAGGGCAGCCCCCAACTCGCGGCGTGGAACATTGGAACGATCGGCAGCAGGACTGCTTGTGGGCTGAGGTCAAAAATGGCTGGAGCGATTTCGGCCATTGCGTGCAACACCGTTGATCGGTGCTGATATAAGACCCCCTTGGGGTTGCCCGTCGTGCCGCTGGTGTAGCAGAGCATGCAAGCATCCCGCTCGTCACCGGTTGCCCATTCGTAATTGCCATCTTGCGCAGCGATGAATGCGCCATAACTGTCGTCACGATCAAAGATGACGTAATGCTCGACGGTCTTCAGATGCGGTTTTAACCGGTCAATGATGGGCTGAAACATCGCGTCATACATCAGCACCTTATCTTCGGCATGGTTCATGATGTAGATCAAGTCTTCGTCGAACAGCCGCACATTAACGGTGTGAATAACCCCGCCAAAACCAATTGCGCCATACCAAGCAGCCAAATGCCGATGATGGTTCATCGCAAATGTGGCGATGCGATCGCCCTTTTGCAGGCCAAGACCGGCAAAGGCTTGCGACAGCTTACGCGCCTCTGCCGATACACCTGCCCAGTTGGTCAGCTCCATCGTCCCATCGGTCCAACGGGTAAAGATTTCGCGCGTACCATGCTCGCGCGCCGCGTAGTCAATCAAATGGGAAACGCGAAGATCCCAATCCTGCATGGTGCCGCGCATCAAATTCTCTCCCTCACATAGCGTCGTCAAATGAAGCTGACGCAATTTTTATTCAATGTTTATATAGCAATCAATGCACTAATGCCAAAGCTGGGCCAAGGGGCGCAAGCTCTGCATTTTCAATACCGTCAATGGCCCGAACTTGATCGAGTAAGGACGCATCGATCTGGTATCGGCGGCCCAGAACGATCTGCACCCACCGACCATCCTCGGCGCGCGTCTTTATAACCAATTCGCTTCGGCCGCCGTCCAGCGGTGCAACCATATGCGCTAGCTGCGAAAATGCGGCCTCACCCGTTACGTCCAACTGCATCTTCAGTCGCGATAAGCTCGTCAGACTGCTCAGTGGCTTAACACTTTTTACAGAAAAATTTGGAGTTTCATCCCCTGGCCGCATATCCATCTCGCAATGGAGCAAAAGGCATTCCGCATCCTTCGCCCATTCGGCCAGCTGCATTCCAACTGCTTCGTCAAAGCAGCGTAACGAAAACTGGCCACTATTGTCAGAGAAATCCGCAATCATGAAGCGCTTGCCTTTGCGGGATTCGCGCCAACGTACTCCCTCGATAAGCGCCGACACGGTAGCTGCCCTCCGAACGCCCTCTGGTATTGGACCGCTTTCGAGCCAAATAGCATAGGGCTTTGCGCCATGGCTCATGGCAAGCGCGTCATATTGCGAGCAAGGATGTGCAGAAAAGTAAAAGCCGAACGCGTCCTTTTCCTGTTTCATTTGCTCGGCAGGAGTCCAATACAGGGCTGTCGATACGAAGCGCAGCCATGTCTGACCCGCCCTCGCCAAAGAGACCACCCTGCCGGCTTTCGCGCGAATCCCGCGCCGACTGCGCCGCAGCCAACAGCGTTTCTGCTGCTCCATGCGCGGCCGCACGGTTTGGTTCTAACGCATCGAAGGCACCTGCTGCTGCCAAGTGTTCAAGACTTCGGCGGTTGATTTGGCTGGGGTCTGTGCGGTTGGCAAAGTCATCAAGGCTTTTGAACAGCCCAGATGACATGCGCTCCGCAACCAAAATCTCCATTGCCCGTTGGCCAACATTTTTAATGCCGCCCAGTGCGTAGCGCACGGCATGCTCGCCATGCGCGTTCGTTTCGACGATAAACTCGGCATCACTTCGATTGATGTCTGGCGGCAAACAAATAACGTCAAGCCGTCGCATATCGTCCATGAAAATCGCCAACTTGTCGGTTTGGTGCATATCAAAGCACATCGATGCAGCATAAAATTCTTCAGAATGATGCGTCTTCAACCAAGCGGTTTGATAAGCGAGCACAGCATATGCGGCGGCGTGACTTTTGTTAAAACCATAGCCAGCAAATTTGTCGATTAAATCGAACAGTTCGTTCGCGCGGTTGGGTGTGATCGCATGGGTGGCGCAACCGCTGACAAAACGTTCGCGTTGCGCATCCATTTCGGCCTGAATTTTCTTGCCCATCGCACGGCGAAGCAAATCCGCTTCCCCAAGGCTGTAGCCTGCAAGTATCTGCGCAGCTTGCATGACCTGTTCCTGGTAGACGAAAATACCATAGGTCTCGTTTAACACCGGCTCCAACAAAGGATGCGGATACTCAATACTCTCCTCGCCGTTTTTGCGACGGCCGAACATGGGGATATTGTCCATTGGCCCGGGCCGATAGAGCGACACGAGCGCGATGATGTCACCAAAATTGGTAGGCTTCACTGCTGCTAGTGTGCGCCGCATCCCTTCGGACTCAAGCTGAAACACACCCACGGTATCGCCACGTTGCAACAGCTCATATACCGCTGGGTCGTCATGCGGCAGCAGGTCAAGGTTTATCTCCACGCCGCGTTTGGCGAGCATTTGGCTGCCCTTTTGCAGGACAGAAAGTGTCTTCAGTCCCAGAAAGTCGAATTTAACCAGGCCAGCACTTTCGACATATTTCATGTCGAATTGCGTGACGGGCATGTCCGAACGTGGGTCGCGGTACAAGGGCGCCAGCTCCGACAATTCCCGGTCACCAATGACCACGCCTGCTGCGTGCGTCGAACTGTGCCGTGGCAGACCTTCAAGCTTCATCGCAAGATCGAACAGACGCTTCACCTGAGCGTCACGCCGATATTCTTCGCGCAGCTCCGCAACTCCCGATAGCGCGCGCTTCAAATCCCAAGGGTCAACGGGTAGGTTAGGCACCTGCTTGCACAGTCGGTCGACTTGACCATAGCTCATTTGCAAGACGCGTCCGGTGTCTCGTAAAACTGCGCGTGCCTTCAACTTTCCAAAGGTGATGATCTGCGCAACCTGGCGCGAGCCGTATTTTTTCTGGACATAACGGATAACCTCGCCACGCCGCGTTTCGCAGAAATCGATATCGAAGTCCGGCATCGATACACGGTCTGGATTCAAAAAGCGTTCGAACAGAAGCCCAAGTTTGATCGGGTCAAGGTCAGTAATCGTCAGTGCCCAAGCCACAAGCGAACCCGCACCAGATCCGCGGCCCGGCCCAACCGCAATATCCTGTTCCTTCGCCCATTTGATAAAATCGGCAACGATCAAAAAATATCCAGGAAAGCCCATCGAGCAAATAACATCGGCCTCGAAATTCAACCGATCAAAATACAGCTGCCGTTCCGCGGGGTCGGTAATCCCTGCAATCTCAAGCCGCTTTTCAAGGCCAAGCCGTCCATCCTCGCGCAATTGCGTATCCTCGGCGGCTCGGTCACCCGCAATGCTTGGTAATATGGGGCTTCGGTACGGCGCGAGGGCGGCGCACCGTTGCGCGATGACCAACGTATTGGCTAATGCCTCTGGCACATCGGCGAACAACGCGCCCATTTGCTTGCCGGTTTTGATCCAAGTGTCTCGGCTGCCGCGGCGGCGGTCCGCGCTTTCGATATAGGCGCCGTCCGATATGCACAGCATGGCATCGTGCGCGTCGAAGAAATCAGGCTCCGCAAAAAAGGCAGGATTGGTCGCGACCAAGGGAATGTCGCGGGCATATGCAAGGTCAATAAGCGCGTCTTCTGCAGCGTCTTCAACCGCGTCGTTGCGCCTGCTGAGTTCGATATACAGATGCTCGGAAAACAGCGCCTGAAGACGCGTCAGGTAGCTGGATGCCGCTTCATGCTGCCCTTCACTCAACAGCCGGGTCAGCGCACCCTCTGCACCGCCTGTGAGGGCGATAAGGCCGTCATTATGCGCGGCAAGCTGCTCCAATGTCACATGCGCGTCGAGGTCTTCCGGACGATCAAGATGCGCCATCGAGACCAAGCGACACAGATTATTGTAACCGCTCTCATCCTGCGCAAACAATGGCAACCAGTCGCGTGTGAATTTACCGTCGCTGGATGGCCGCCGGATCCCAAGCAACGCGCCAATGATCGGCTGCACCCCATAGGATTTAGCCGCGTCCTGAAATGGCATCACGCCATAGAGACCATTGCGATCACAAATGGCAATAGCCGGAAAGCCAAGCTTTTTTGCAGTCTCGCCAATTGCCTTAGGCTCAATCGCACCTTCTAATATGGTGTAAGCGGAATACACGCGCAGAGGAACAAAGGGAACGTAGGCCATCTGGCTACGTTAGATGACCTGCATGATTCGACAAACCCAGTTTTGGGCTAAGCTGTGGACAATCAGGCTGCTGCGGCGAGCAGTTTCTCGATGTCCTTCGCCAGTGCCTCAGGTTTGACCTGCGGGCCATGGCGAGCAACCACATTACCCTTACGATCGACCAAGAATTTCGTGAAATTCCATTTGATACCACGGGACCCCATCAGGCCAGCTTGTTGTTGCTTCAGATAATGCCACAACGGGTCTTCATCCGCGCCGTTAACGTCGATTTTTGCAGCCAGAGGGAATGACACATCATAAGTCAGCAAGCAAAAATTCTGAATTTCTTGCGCGTCACCGGGCTCCTGCGCGCCGAACTGGTTGCAGGGGAAAGCCAGAATTTCCAGCCCCTGATCTTTATACTGGCGATACAACGCCTCGAGCCCCTTATACTGCTGGGTGAAGCCACATTTGGATGCGGTGTTCACCACCAACACGACCTTACCCTTATGGGCTTCCATGGCCTCGGCTTGGCCACCAGGCATTTTCACTGTGAAATCATAAATCGACATTGATATTCTCCCTGCTTAGCCCAATCTGCCTTCTTGCAGACGCACGACACGGTCCATTTTGGCCGCCAATCGCTCATTATGCGTTGCCACTATCGCCGAAGAGCCCTCTTCACGCACCAGCGCCATGAATTCGCCGAGCACAATATCGGCGGTGTGTTCATCCAGATTTCCAGTGGGCTCGTCCGCAAGCACCAGCTTAGGACGATTCGCCAACGCCCGCGCTACGGCAACGCGTTGCTGCTCCCCTCCAGATAACTTTGAGGGCCGATGGTGGAGGCGCTCGGCAAGCCCTAGCTGCGTCAATAGATAGGTCGCACGTTCTAGAGCAACGTCATGCGCAGCATCGGAAATCAATTGTGGCAAAATCACATTTTCCAGCGCGTCAAAGTCTGGCAGCAGATGGTGAAATTGATAGACGAAACCAAGCTTCTGCTTACGAATTTCGGTCTGACGATCAACACCGGCTGCGCTTACCTCCTCGCCATCAAGCTTAATGGAGCCAGAAAATCCACCTTCCAAAAGACCAACCGCTTGAAGCATGGTCGATTTGCCAGAGCCAGATGGACCCAGCAAGGCAACAAGCTCTCCCTTACCAATCACAAGGTCTATACCCCGCAGGACTTCTATAGTGACATCGCCCTGCACAAATTTGCGGCGGACATCGACAAGCTCTAATATGTTATTCATAGCGCAGCACCTGAACAGGGTCGGTACTCGCAGCCTTGAGCGCCGGGTACAAGGTTGCAAGGAAGCTGAATAGCAAAGCGAGCCCGCAGATCACGAGGACTTCCACTGGGTCAGTCCGCGACGGCAGTTCGGTGAGGAAGCGGATGGATGGGTCCCACAAATTCTGCCCAGTGACGAATTGGATAAAGTTCACAACCGACTGTCTTAAATACAGAAATATTGCGCCTAGCATCAATCCAAGCACAATGCCGGATGATCCGATCAGCAACCCTACCGTCATGAAAATGCGAAGCAGTGATTTGCGTGATGCCCCCATTGTCCGCAAGATCGCAATGTCGCGGGTTTTTGCGCGCACCAACATGATCAGGGATGATAATATGTTAAAGACAGCAACAAGGACGATGATAGACAAAACTACAAACATGGCGACCCGCTCTACCGCTAATGCCTCGAACAGCGAGGCATTCATGCTCTTCCAATCGACGATAAGCCCTTTATTCTCGAGCTTCGGTAGCAACGGGGCGAGAATTTCATTCACTCTGTCGGGATTTTCGGTCTTGATTTCAATCATGCCTATTTCGTCGCCCAGCAGCATAAGCAATTGCGCCCGCTCAATGGGCATAATCACAAACGCTTTGTCATAATCATAAACGCCAACCTCAAAAATGGCGGCCACTTCGTAGGAAATCTCGCGCGGAACGGTGCCAAAAGGCGTTGTCCGGCCCGCGGGGTTGATTATGGTTATACTTTGACCAACTCTAACTCCCAAATTTTGCGCGAGGCGCGACCCAATAGCCACTTTATCTTCGTCGGGACTAAGCGCATTTAGATCGCCTGCTACGGTCTTTCCCTTGAGCGTTTCGTTTTTGAGTATGTCGTTGACCGACATGCCACGCGCCAAAATGGCTTCAACGCGGCCATCAAAAGTGGTCAGCAAAGGTTGTTCAATGAGCGCCGTGGCATCGGTAACGCCGGGCGTGTTCTTAACGTCCTTCAGTATCTGACGCCAATCCTGCAAGCGACCGCCATAGCCTTGCACCACTGCATGCCCGTTCAGCCCAACGATCTTGTCAAACAACTCCGCGCGGAAGCCATTCATCACGCTCATCACAATTATTAAAGCGGCTACGCCAAGGGCAACAGCGACAAGGCTTATGCTGGCAACAAGGAAAATGAACCCTTCGCCCTTACCCGGAAGCAAATATCGGCGCGCTACCAGGCGTTCATAACGCGACAATATCATGTGCGGACACTCATCCATAATTTCGGCATGGGGTGTTCTTAGGTTCCGCCAAGAAATCTGGCAAGTATTGTTGCAGCCGAGCAACAGCTTTTGAAAAAACGTTCTTGCGTGTTCGGTAAGATTTGCAAACATAGCGGGGAGCTAACAAGAAGGAAAGGAATTCATCGCGTGTCACAAGTGGCCCATGGTTCAGGGAAAAAATCAGACCCGCCGGTGGGGACCGGCAGAGGACTGAAATTATGCGCTAGCAAAGCTGCAGAGCGAGGCCGTTCGGAACATCCGAGCGGCCTTGTTTCTATATTGCCTCTGCCTCTCACCGGAATTTTTGGCTCTTGCAATTTTGCGGATGCAACCCATCTTGCTTATCGGGGGCCGAAAGGCTCCAAAACGAACATGCTTGCCGCTGCATTTGCGGGGCTGGCAACGAACCAAATTGCTTGAAGGAGAATTTGCATGAACCGTTTTGATTTTACCCCATATCGCCGGAACACCGTTGGCTTTGACCGCCTTTTTGAGCTGCTCGAAACCACAGGCCGTTCTGCGCAGAATGAAAATTATCCCCCGTTTAACATCGAGCGGACCGGCGAAAATGATTATCAGATCACCGTCGCTGTCGCCGGTTTCAAAACCGAAGATATCGATATTGTTGCCCAGCAGAACCTGCTTATCGTGACCGGCAGCAAGCAGTCCGAAAGCAATGACAATCGCGACTTTTTGCATATGGGTATTGCAACCCGGAATTTTGAACGGCGGTTCCAGCTTGCCGACCACATCCATATCACGAGTGCGGATATGGCTGACGGGCTTCTCATTATTACCTTGGTGCGTGAAGTGCCGGAAGCATTAAAGCCGCGAAAGATCGCGATTGGTGCGAAAGCCGCACCAACAGTCATTGAACATGAAGACGCGCCCAAGAAAAAAGGAGCGCTTGCTGCTTAAGTATTGAATATCGGGGCGGCCGGCACAAATCGACCGCCCCGATATGATTTTTAACTTAGGCCCAATTGACCAAAAATGGCCGAATTATACAAGGCGGCTCTGATTTAATGCGGCTTTCACAAAGCTTGCGAATAACGGATGCGGCGCAAATGGTCGTGATTTTAACTCCGGATGGAACTGCACACCAATAAACCATGGATGGTCTGGGCGCTCAACGATTTCCGGCAATTCACCATCGGGTGACATTCCGCTAAAAACCAGTCCACCTTGTTCAAGTGCATCCTTGTAATGGACGTTGACTTCATACCGATGGCGATGGCGCTCGGAGATTTCCTGACT
>Ga0114973_10000522_pt1 | contig 29123 bp, 20 predicted proteins | sample M_140807_MF_Meta_FD_87025 | JGI IMG/M metagenome (GOLD analysis project Ga0114973, IMG submission 87025) | Freshwater microbial communities from Lake Montjoie, Canada to study carbon cycling - M_140807_MF_MetaG | ecosystem: Environmental > Aquatic > Freshwater > Lake | place: Lake Montjoie...
AGAGATATGAAGCTGCACAAGAAGAAAAAACTCTATTAAATTCTGCACAAAGTCCGGTAGAGGCTGGAGTAGAAAGTATGGCGAAAAAATTAGGAAGAAGTAGAGCAGAGATGCAATCTACTGGAGTCAATGAAGAACAAAGAATGAAAGCAGCAGCAGATAGAGCTCTTGGTCCAGAAAAAACTAAAGGTAATCAAACTTCAACTTCAAAAGGAGAAGTTAATGTTTCATTTACCCCAATTTCCATAGATTTAAAAGGATCAATTGAAACAGCAAATGACGAATTAAATGAAAAAATGACAGATGCAATTAAACAAGCAATAGAACAATTAGCGCCCGGAATCATTTCTAAAATTTATGGACCACCTAGAGATAAAGCAAAAACATGAGCTATATAATTACAGGCGCACAACTTTTAACTTATAGTCATCAAAATATATTTTTAGGCGACACAACAAGACTTAACTCACTTAAAAATTATACAGTAGAAGGATTTTTTTTACAGGCTAGCAATACATCTGGAGTTGCTCAAAATCTTGCGTTAGAAAGTGGACTAGTTAGATCTTTAAATCAAAGAGAAGAGATTATAGTTAATAATGTAAATCTTGGTCCTGCAAAAATAAATAGCATCAATTTTAATGCAAATAATCCAATTCGACTTTCTAAATATACAATTAATTTTGATGTTTTAACTAGTGGAAATTATGATCTTTATAATTTAAGCGGTAATCTATATAGTGGAATTACTGGATCATTAACTGGTACTGCTTCATTATTAGAAGCTTTTGATGAAACATTTTCTTTTAATATCACAGAAGATGATAGTTATAATTATAGTCAAAGTATTAATATTAGATATCGCAAAGCTGATGGATATGAATCTCCTATTAATCTAGCTAAAAGACTTGCTTCTGGAATATTTAGCGCAAATCCTAATATAGGATTTATAGATTCTAAATACTCTGGTTTTTATACAAAAACTGGTAAAAAATTCTTTACTGAAAATTACAATTTAATTACTAACGATTGTTCATTTACTAAAACTTTTAATCTATTTAATAATTACTCTGGAGATTATACTTTAACTTTATCTCAAAATCTTGCGTTCGGAAACGATGGTAATGTAACAGTCTCAGAGCAAGGAAATATTCGTGGATTAAAAGAACCTCGTTTTGCAACTGCATCTGGAGCAGTAGAAACAGAATTATCAAAAAGTTTCTCTAGATGTAGTGGGTTATTTAACACTTATATATTATCAAATAATTTCGCTAATGCTTATCCTGTAAGTCCTTATCCATTAATAAATACAGGAATTGAGATCTCAAGAACTTTTAATAATTTTAATGCTGACGCACAATATAGCATCACTTATACTAATAATCCAGTTTATACAATAAGTGGATATACTCGCGAAGGCACAATTACTGTAAATCAAAACAATTTAGATATTGTTGAAGTTCAAGAAAATGGCTCAATAAGATTTTATGGTAATAAAAATCAAAATTTTATAGCTAATTTAAATTTAAAAGCTTTAACTGGAGTATTTAATAGTGCAAGTGGTAGAATATATAATGCTTATAGTTTTGAAGGATTTAGTAATCCTTTGAGTATTATTGAAAAAACTACTTCTGTTCCAAGATATGGCAATCAAATGGCTTATTCTTTGAAATATTCTGATGATAAAATATATAATACTAATATAAGTGGTGTTAAGAAATTAGTTGTAAAAAAATCTGACACATCACCAAAACATATATATAATCAATATATTATACCTAATAAAACTGTATTTTTAAACGCAGGAGGACAAACTGAGATGGGAGAAAGATCTGTAACTTTAGAATGCGTTATCGAAAGAAAAAATGCAAATATCTATACATCTTCTCCAGTAACCAATAGTATTTTAACAAATTTAAAATCAGCAGCAATACAAGAACTAGGAACAGATTTTCCAAATGTTCCTGTACAAGAAGCATTTATAACAAAAGCTAGTTATAATTTTAATTCTGATTTTAATTTAAATTTAGATTTAGGAATTAATTATGTATCATATGTTGATCAATTCAATAGCGGAATTTTAATGTTATGATAACTACTTCTATTACATACGATAATTTTACATTCAAAGAACCTATTCCATTAGTTTCTAAAAATGAAGAAATTATAAACTATGGCGATAGATGGGGACAAATTACAAAAATTAGTTTACAAGGACAATTAACAGGAGTATGTCCAAATGATTTTAATCAATTAATATCTGGACAAAACAACTTAATAAGTGGATTTTCTAGAGATTTCAAGCCATTTACTATTTCTGAAAATGGTAAAACTATTTTTACATCAGATACATGTACTGTACGAAGCATTAACTTTGATCAATCTAAATATGTTAAGATGTTAAATTATACTATTGAATTAGATTGCTATGAAAGAGACTTATTTACTCAATCATTTGGGGTTTTAGATCCAGTTAATGAGTATACATTTACTGAAAATGAAGATCAATCATTAACAATTAATCATAATGTCTCGGCCAAGGGAATAAATACATCAACATTTTCAGCTATGGATAATGCAAGGAATTATGTATATGCTCTAACAGGATATAATCCAAGCATTATACCAATCAATATAAATAACTCAAATTATTCTCCTTTATTAAGATCTTATACAGAAAACATCAATAGATTAAATGGAACATATGGTATACAAGAATCATATGTTGTGGACATATCAAATAATGCATACATAAATCCTCAATATTTTACCAGATACACAACAACAATAAATAAAAGTATTAATACTGACTTTGACTCTATTTCTATACAGGGATCTATTCAGGGCGCAAAAAGAACACCATTTAGTGGAATTAGATACTATGCTAGTGGATTAAATTTATTTAATATTTGCGCTAATGATTTTGGTTCTTCTACGCAACTTAACAATATTCCAATTTCTTTATCTTTTGATGAAAATCAAGCTGCAAATACAATCAATTTTAATGCAACATATGATACAAATATTATATATGATGAAGATTATTTTAATTTTACCACTTCTTATTTTGATGCAAATACTGATATATCAAAGGATGCAATCACTTCAATTACATCTGTTTCAATTTCTGGTCCGATAGTTACAAGAGGTGGCAATTTAAAACAAAAATATGAAAGCGCAAAAGCTCTTCTAGCTTTAGTTGTAAATGAGTATAGTCTTCCGTTTTACTTATATAATCAAGCAAATGCTGCATATATAAGTATAAAATCTATAATGAATATTCCTTCGAACATACAGTTAAATCCAAATTTTAGAAGTTTTAGTATAACTGATAGTCCAGAAAAAGGAGAAATTAGTCTTAGTGCAACTTTTGATGATAAAGATATAGTTCCGGATCAAGCTCCTCTTGTAAATATAAAATCCAATAGTTTCGAAGTATCTTACGAACCTAAGATTGATTTGTTTAGGCCAAGGCCAACTTATAATATAAATGGATTCTATGTAGTATACGAATTAGGCGAAGCAAAAAAACTTGCAACAGCAAATATAAATTCTACTACTGAATTTACAAAAAATACAACAACAGATGCAGCAAAATTTAGCGCATTATTCGCATTAGATTATATCAAAGATACATATGTTACTGGTTCATATATTTTATTAAATGAAACCGCAAACTTTGATCAAACAAAATATGGGGAAACTAAAAGCTCTACTTCAAGTTTATCCTATTCAAAACAAAACTCTGCGAATGACACTGATCCAGTCTTCGTTCCAGCAAAAATTAAAATAATCAAATGAACATAGACAATTTTAAAACTTTTTTATCTAGAAATTCTGTAGCGCAAGAAAGTTGGGATATATATTATAATTTTTCTAATATAACAGGTGGATTAGTAGTACTAAATGAATTGTATCCAGCAAATACACAATTTAGTGGAGCTTGCGTATACGCATCAAATAACCCCGGACTTATCGTAGGAATTAATACTGGCGGATTTGCTTATGATGGCTCTGGATATTTTTCTGGAGATTCAATAGTTAGATTAAGTAGGACTTTAGATCCTTTAGATTGGACTATATTTATGTCCTATAAAAATTCTGGATGCCAAATACAAAGAGATAAATCCACAATACTTTTTTCAAATCAAACAAATCTTTCTGATAGTTCTGGATTATGTTTTGGATTTAACGGAGCAAATAAATTCTTTATAGAATATAATAATTTAACTGGAAAAAATACCTATACTTCTAAATATGAAGGAAAAAATAGTACTTTATTTTCTTTATCAAAAAACTTAAATACATTTGAATTAAGTGTTCATGATCCAATTAATTCAGATGATACATTAGAGTCTTTTAAACTAGATAATTATCAAAATTCAAATATTTATTATTTAGGTAATTCATATAACACATTTAAGGATTATACTGGATTTAATGGATACATGGATGATTTTCTTTATTTTTCTGGAAGTATTGGAGCAACTCAAAGAAATAATTTAGCAAGAGGAATTTTTTCAACTCAAATAATTCCTGCTTACACTGTAAAAATTATAAGTGGTTATAATAAGATTTCTAGTTCTAGCATAACTACTGGCGTAGTAATAGGAAGTGGAATTACTGGATATCAAGATATTTCAATCGGTACAATTCCAAGAAAAGGTGGAGGTTCTATACAAATTTGTCAACAATCTGGAATTATAGGCCCATTATATGGTGAGCAAATTTTATTTACAACAGGTACAACGACTGGAAGTAGAATAATTAATATTACTATACCAGAAGAAATAAGATACGATTTTCCTAAATTAAGAGATTATACAAATAATAGAATAAAATTACTATATACAATTGATTCGAATGATTCTATTGAAATAAATACTTACACAGGCTTTTTAGATAATTATAGAAAAGTTACTCAGTATGATAATGCCCTTCAGCAATTCCTTTTAGGTTTAGAATCAACTGGTCAAAGCATTAATTTATTCTCTAATGGAGTTTTCCAACAATCTGGATTAAATATAAATGGAAATATAATAAGTGGAAATTACAATCTTTCTGGTAATAGATATGTAAATAGTAATGGATTTTTTGATCAATTTACAGACGCTATAATATACTTTGATACAAAAACTACTCCTCAAATTATTAACTTTACTGGAAGTTCAATTAATTATAATTTAAATAATAATTTAAACAATGCAATGTATTTAAATGGTCAAAAATTAGTCTCTGGGTATAACTATACAATTGCGGGTTCAACAATTACATTCGATTCAAATATTAATGCGTCTACAGGCAGGGTATTGGCTACATCTCGCACAAGTAATATATATAAGATATTTACTGGATATTATGTAACTTTAACTGGAAATATAGACCCATTATCCGAAGAACAAGTATATTTAAATGGTATTATTCAAATAAAAGATGATGGTTATGTAAAAACAAGCTGTCAAAGCTTATTAAATTCTTTGTTCTATCCTGCTATAAAACCATATAATTATTATAATGGAGAAGAGTTTTCATTTAATTTATTATAAAATAAATAGGTGTAATATTAAGAGGTATAAGGATTAGTTTATGGCTTATAGGAAAATTGAAGAGATTATTGTTAATGGTATATCTGGAGAGATATTTGGGGCCTATATTTATGGCTCAAATCTAGAATTGGGCTTTTCAGAAAGTCCTACTAAATTAACTCTTAATATTGTTAAAGAAAATGGTGATTTTGATTCTTTTCCTAATTCGCTTCTAACATCTTATAGTATACAAATCGGGTCTTTAAATTTATCTAAAATGTACTTATATTCTTATGAAATAAGTAGATCTGTTGGTCAAAAAGTTGCTACTTTGAATTTTTTAGATGGATCATTTATATTAGATAAAATTTTCGTTGGATTAGTAAATCGTCACGGAGCAACAGGATATGGCCCAGAAATTGGATTTGAATTACCTGCGCTATGCGTAAGTTGCGATGGATTAACTCAACAACAAAAAACAGGAACAGTTAAAAGAAAAATTTTCTCTGGATTAGAAATAAATGTTGATCCATTACGAGGTGGAAGTATAATATTAGGACAAGAACAATTCGTAGAAGGAGCTTGTGATATTCCAGATGTAGCTTACAATTTTACACAATTATTAGATGCTATAAAAGAAGCAGGTTTGTCTACGTTTAATTTTATTGATATAAATCCTAAATACTATCAAAGCTACATTGGTTCTTTAAGAGAAGTTCTTTCTAATTGGTGTGCAGATTTTGGTTATAGCTTTTATTGGGATTTAGCTCAAAATGGTATTAAGGCTATAGATTTAAAAATAGAAGTAGATTATATCAGTGATATTAAAAAAATTATTAATGATAATACTGCTTTAGGAGTTGCAAAAACAAGCGAAAATACTTTAGCAATAGAATCTTTTAATGAAAGCGCTACTCTAGAAGGAACTGTGACTCAAAAATTTATTTCTAGATATTTAAAACCTTTTAAAACAAAAAATTCTAATAAGTCTACAGTAAATCCAAGAAGTTTTAGTTGCATAAAACCAGAAAGATTTAATGTTAATCAAAATGATATTGCTCGCGCAGTTTTAGGAAAATATAATGATAATGCAAGAACAGTTTTTTGCATGAAAAATATTCAAGATCAGGGCAAGTATATTGGTTTAGAAAAAATATTTAGCGCACAATCAATATCTGCTGGACAAAAAAATGATAATATTTTTACAAAAGCATATGATTATGGTTACAACAATGACGCAATCACTCAATTTATAGATAAAAATAATGGCGCAACAGTACTAGTCGCAGTTTATAATCCTGCAGGAAAAGAAAAATACGCTGAATGGGAAAGTTCAATAGCTGATATGATTGGACAGTATTATCAAAGCAATAGTCAACCATCACAAAATACAGAAAATTGTGCTAAAAGTTCTTATTTCAAGAAAACTGTACAAATTAATCCTAGCGCAGAACAATATTCAAATAAAAATAAATATGACTTACCATTCTCAAATGTTATTATTGGTCCAAGAAAAAATGATGGAGCAGATTGGTCAATTCCAACCCTTTATATATTTTCAAGAAGCACAAGTTATGGAACAACTCAAGAACAATATGACGCAGCAATGTTATCTGGTGGAACAGATCCTTTTGAAAAATATATCACTACTTATTTACCGATAGAAGGACTCGCTTATACAAGATTAAAATCTGCCCAAGAAGAAGCGTCTAAAGCTGGTGATGCAACTACCGCTCAACAATTATCAGCAATAATATCAAAAGTAGATGAATTAAAAGGCACCGAATCAGAACAAAAAGTAGTCTTTGCTTTTATTCCTCCTACCTCAGTATTAGATCAAGCATTAAGTACATCTTGGTCTACTGCAACAAATAAATTAGAAGCAGCAAAAGAAGAAAACGATAAAGAACCATCAGAATGTGTTACTGAGTGTGAAGCAGATGTAATTCAAGATGTTTGTGGTAAATGCATAAATCCTAGTCAACCATACGTTGGTTTAACTTCTACAACCGCAAGATCTTTAAAACTATCTGCTCCTGCAGCAGGTAAAAATATAGCTATAATTCTTCCATCTGAAGCTCCTTATAGCGGTTATGAGCAAATTGATACAAATACAAGATTTACTGTAGCAGGTCAAAAATTAGTTTTTGGAAATATAGATTCTATAGATAGTAATACTCTATCATTAAACGTAATAGAATCAGATATTACTAATGATCTTGATCCTACGGATGGATCTACAATATTAAATATGTTTGTTCCAGATGGAGCCAATGGCTTTATTAAAACTACACCAGCAGCTTATCACGCAGATTTAACAAAAAAATTAGTAAATTCAATAACTTCAGATAGAAAAAATATAACTATTTCAGTTATAGGAATGAAATTAGGAGATTTAAGTAGCTACATAACACCAGATAAAGGTTTAACAAATTTCAGTATTAGTTTAAATGAAAATGGCGCAACAACTCAAATTGGTTTCGCAAATAGACCAAAAATTTTGCCAAAAAGAGAGGCAATAGCACAAAAAGTAGCACCAACAATTAAACTTAATACTTATAGATCAAAGTAATATGTTATTTTCTGGATATAATTATAGATCTGTATTTGAGCAAACTGGTTTAAATTTTGATTTAAATTTATCCATCAATAATGTAACTGGTTCTGGAGCTTTTGGTTTTTCTGGCGAAGGAAATCAAATACAATTCACTTTTCAAAGTGGAAAGATTTATGATTTTGAAAACAGATATGTTAATTCTTATATTCCAAATACAAATACAAGAATACTTGGAGACTTAGAAAATACTAATTATTCATATTATATCAATAACACGCCAGTATGCTTTAATGGAATAAAAAATGATTTTAAAGTACAGAGATTTTTTTATACTGCCTCTGGTTGTCAAATAGATTCTTCTTTAGTTTTAAAAGGAGCAAATGAACCTTTATTTTCATTTAATTTTCCACCAAATTTTAAAATAGGAAAAACATATACAGGGCAAATTGGAAATGATGTTAATAATTTAGCTTTTAAAATATTCTCTGGTGAATTGTCTCCAACTGGAAATTTTAGTATTAATTCTATTGATAATTTAGTAAGTGGTTTAAAAACTGGAAATATAAAAATTAATACCGTAAATGAAGTAGGAGGATACAATTTAACATTAAATTTATATACAAATTTTGGTTTGATAAGCAAAAATTTTGATTTTACTGGCTTATTTGAATTAGAAAATATTATCAATTTATTTACTACTCCTAATAATTTATCTATTATAAGTGGTATAAGAGATACTCTTACTAGTAATTTTGGTGAATTAAATTATTCTTATGGAGTCTTTTCTGGAAATACGGCTCTTACTGGCTTTAATAATTTACCCTTAAACATTAGATTCCAATATTCAAGTGGATCAACTGGTATTTTTTTAGGAAACATTTTAGGCTCTGGATATGGATATAATTTAACTGGAACAGGAATTATAACTTCAGACGATCCCGGTGAAAAAGTTTTTAATTTTACTGGATATGCAAATATAAGTGGTTATAATTATACTGGCGGACTTTATACTGGAAGTTTTCCTGCTACTGGAGTAGGCTTAGTTCAAGCTACTGGAATATTTGATTATAATATAGTTTATGCTGGAACTGGGTTTTTTACTGGATTAGCAATTGGAACTTTCCCATTACCTTATTACGTGCAACCCTTTACGGGTGGTATATTTGTTACTGGCATGAGTGTGAATACTCCCGGAACAGGAGCTTTAAGTGGATTTAATACAACTTGGTTAACTGGATCTGTTTCTGGTACAGGATTTATATTTTCTGGAACTGTAACTGGTGCAGATTATTTATATTTAGCTAACAGAATGAGTGGTTTATCTACTGGGTTTTTAAGTGGAGATTTATTCAATCGTCAAAGAACAGGTATAGTTACTTTCTCACCCGGTTCTTTTTCAAGAATACCAAGGGTTGTTACTGGAAATTTTCAAATTATTGATAGCGGTTTAAGTGCTTCTATTGGATATAGTGGTTTATTATTTAATAAAAATAATTTATATGCAGCCTATCAAAATCTTAATGACTTAGGTTTAGCTACAAATGGAGTACCAAACGCATCTACAATTTCTGCTAATCCCGGATTTTTAAGTGGATTTGTACCAACTTCTATTGAGAGAAGAGGTTTAGTAATTTTTGACACAGGAAATCCAAATAATTTTATAGCAAATCAAATTTTTAATATTACTACTGGAGAAGTTAAGAAAATTATTCATTACTCAAATGTTAATTTAGCTTTTATCGTTGGTAATTTTGCTTTAATTAACGGAACAGGAAGATGGAATGGATTTCTTTTAACAGGAAATAATTTACAATTAACTGGTTGGGATGCAAGCGTAAGATATAATGGGAACGCTATAGATGCATATGTTAATGATGTATTCTTAACTGGAGATAATGTTTATATTGGTGGATATTTTAATGAGTGCAATTTAGTAGCAGGATATTCAGCTCTAACCAAAAATAAACTTGGAAATAACGCTCCAAGTACAGTATTTAATTTTGGCACAAATAAAACTATAACTAATTTAACAAATTTAGATGATAAGTTATATATCTTTGGAGATTTTAATAACTTTTTTAATTCTGGAAATTATACAAATATAGCTTTATGGGCAAATCCAAGAGATACATCTAATGATTCAACAAATGGATATTATAATTCATTATTAGTGATTAACCCTACGAATGATAAAGCAATCGCTGATCCATATGATGCACATTGGTTAGATTACATTGGACTAACTGGATATAATCAATTTAATTTTAATAGGGAAATTTATAATGGTAATTATACAGTTAATAATATATTAAAAACAACTGGAAATAAAAACTATATCGTAGGAGATTTTGGTCCAATAGGAATAAAAAGAAGAATTGGCATTGCTGCTTATGATGAACAAGAAAATTTAATGGCTTATAATCCAGAAGTATTTTCTTCTTCAAATAATATAAATTTTGCTTTTGAAAGTGGAGATCTTATATATGTTGGTGGTAGTATAGATAATTTTGGAGAAGTAAAATATGATGGCGCACAAGATGTTGGCGGCAGTACAACTCAAAAATTTGCAAAGTTAAATAATCCATTTACAATTGATAGATCTTTTATTCCCCCTGTTTTAATTGGAAATAGTAACGCAATATATGATTTTGATTTTTATAATGATAATGTTTATATCGTTGGAAGTTTTGATAATTATGTTCCAAAAACTGGTATTTATAATAATTCTTCGACTCAAGTTCCAAGATTAAATTGTGCAATATTTAATCAAAGTGGCGAAATATTAACTGGCGATTATCAGTTTAATGATTATGTAAAAACAATATATATCACAGGTTTTACAGGTTATTTTGGTGGTAATTTTACTCAAGTAACAACTAACTCTAATTCAATCACAGCGAAGAGTAGATTCGCTGCAATAGATTTAATTACTCATAGGATTTTACCAATAACAGGAGATTTTGATGCAGTTGTTAATCAAATTGGACATTATACAGGAAGTCATATTCTTGCGGTTGGAGCGTTTGATAATATTACTATGGATGCGATTCCAACTACAACCACAGTTAATGGTATAGCGTTTTTAGATACAAGACCTGCATCGGCACAAAATATACAATTAATCACAAATAGAACAACATCTCAAAGTTCAAGTAATGATTTTAAAGGATTTACAAAATTTATAGGTAATAATAATTCTACTGGATTTTATCTTTATGGACAATTAGATACAGATATTTATATCAATGATATAACCGCTACAAGCATTGGTGCGCCAACTTATAATAATTCAATAATTCAATTAAATGTGACTGGTGGTTTAGTGACTGGATTTAGACCATCAATTGAAGATGAATATGCCGGTCAAAAAGTAATTTATACAGCGATAGCAACTGGAAATAAAGTAATTATTGGTGGAGATTTTAGTTATATAAATCAAACGGGTTCAAGTAGAATTGCAATGTTAAATTCTGGATCTGGACTGTTAGATTTAAATTATACTGGATATAAATTAAATGATACAGTTTTTAGTAATATTTATTATAGAAATAATGCAATCAGCGTTGGACAATTTACTGCTTTTAGTGGAGATCAAGCGGGAAATAGCTTTTTATATCATGCTACTGGAAACGTAGATATAAATAATTCTTTAAAATTTAATGATACAATTAATAAAATAAAAGAATATAATGGAAATTTATATGTTGGAGGCGAAAATATTTTACCAGCGAATATTCGTCCAATAAATGGTGCGCAATTGTTTGGAATGATTGCTTTAAATAATTCTCCTACTGGATTTTTTATTCCAGATGTACCTAATAGAAAATTACCTTTAGTTAATCAACCAATTCTATGTTTTTCAACTGGCTTATCTGGCATATATATTGGTGGACAATTTACTCGAGTTAATAATCAAACTAGAACAGGCATAGCTTTAATTAATTATAATGGACAAGTTTTAGATTGGCGACCAACAATAGCTGGAGGGGATAATACAATAAATACAATTGTAAATAGTGGAAATACAGCATTTATTGGCGGTAATTTTAATACAATAAATGGTTTATCTGTTCCATGTTTAGCTAAGGTGCTTACAGACACAAATTGTTCAAGTTCAATAGATGTTTTAACTCAATTTTTACCAACTATACCTCAACAAACCAATATTAACGCTTTATATCTAGAAGGGCAAAGTCTATTTGTTGGCGGTGATTTTACTACAATAAATAATCAAGTAAGAAGAGGATTTGTTCCATTAAATACAACAGACGGCACAACATTATCAAATAGTTCAATATCATTTAGCGATGAAAATGCAATCATAAATAAAATAATAAAAACTGGAGATGTATTCCTAATTGGCGGTGAGTTTGATTATGTTTATCAAGGACAAACATTAAAAAACTTTTTACCAATTAGATCGGATGGAATTGTTTCAAATTATCAAACTGGATTATTTTCTAGTTCAGATGCAGTTAATGATATATTTTTAGGTAAAAATAACAAAATATATATTTGCGGAGATTTACAATATGATGACAATAAAGAAGAGAATTTTGGTGGAGCATTAAGTCTTGATTTCAATAGTGGAACAAATACTTTAGTTTGGAATAAATGGACTCCATATTTTCAAAATGCTAATCCAAAAGTAATTTTACAAAGTCAAAGAACGAATAATATACTTGTTTTAAATAGATTCAATTTTGCTGGACATTTGAGAGAAGGAATATGTGAAGTTAACAATAGCGGAAAATTAAATTTAAACTTTAATCCAAAATTAAAAGTATCTGATGGAACTAAAAAAGTTTCTCAAGCAGCAATATATAATAATACAGGAATATTGATTGGTGGGGAATTCACAAAAATAAATCAAAATAATAATTATAAAAACTTTGCACTTTTAAATACCGAAGATAGCTCTAATTCAAATTTAAATATTTATTTTTCTAATCCAGTTCAATCCGTATATCGTACTGGAATTAATTCAAATGTTTATATTGGTGGCAATTTTATTAAATTCACAGGTTCAAACTATACTCAAAATTTTGCAAATTTTGTAGAAATTGCAACTGGAGACACAAAAATAGTTACAAACAATATATCTTTTATTAAAAATACAGATGATCAAAGTGGTTCACTAAATATCAATATAAATACTATAAATAGCATAAATAATAAATTTTTAATTGGTGGAAGTTTTGCAACATTAAATCCATATTTAATTGTTTCTGGTTCTGGATCATTTGTAAGTGGCGCAGTTTATACTTCTCAACCTTTAACTGGAACAGGAAATATTCTTCTTACAAATAGTAGTGGTATTTATAGAGATACTTTACAATATTCTGGAACAAATTATAGTTCTAGTTATAGTTTTAGTTATATTAATAATCAAAATAATATTATAAATTCTACGTTAAATAGAAATACTAATGAAATAATTAATGTATATAAAAATACTGATTTCACGGGAACAAAATTCTATCTTGAAACAGGTTCTGGAATAATAACTGGAATACAAACTTTAATACGTGATACTGGGCTTTGGATTGTAACAGGTAAATTTACGGGCTATTTAAGTGGATCTATATACTCAAATGATTATATTTATCAAAATGAAGTTGTAACAACTGGATCTTTATTTGGTTCTGGTTTTGCTTTAGGTAGTATAAGTGGAGATAGTTTCATTTCATCTATTGCATTTACTGGTACAATAGAAGTAAATCAAACTTACGCTGTAGCAAGCTATACAGGAATACAAAATAGTGGAACTTATTTCTTATGTAATACAAGCAATTTTTATATTACAGGAATTAATGTAACTGGAAATAGATTAGTCGTAGGAAATTATACAGGAACATCTAGTGGACTTATATTACAAACTAATCCCGCTGGGGAGGTATTATCTATTCCATCAACTTTCCTTAGTAGTGGTGGATACGAATTTGTTACTGGGTATTTAGGGCAAAATCAATCCCCATTTGTATTTGCAACTGGAATATTTAAATTTACAACTGGAAATATTATTACTAATGGTTATTTAACTGGTATTCCACAATATGTAAAAGATTTTACTGGTATGTTTAATATATCTACTGGTATATTTGATGAAAATGCTCAAACAACATATTATACTGGATTATTTTACAATAAAAGTATAACTGGTTATTCTGGAACTTTAATTTATAATACTGGCACAACTTTTAATATTAAAATTGATTATACTCCATTTATAGATTATAATCCATTAATTGGATTATTAACTTTATCTGGTACAGGAAATACAGTATTCACAACTCTTGTTACTGGAATATAAGACTATGAATAAAGCAAGAATTCTTCACGCAGCAGACGATCAATTTGAAGGAGTTAGTGAAGAAACTTATTTTGGATTTGGTAAAATTTCTACAAGAAAAAAACCTAGTGGTGGAAATACTGAATATCAATACAAAATTGAAAAAGAAGGCGAACTTTATGCCAGTTCTAAGGAATTTACAAGTATAATAAAACCAAAAGTTCCGGGTGAATGGATTGATGTAACATATAAAGGTAAAGATCTTTATCTTTATTTAGAATGTATATTTTCTGTATCAAAAAGAAATAGCGCGACGAATAGACCCGAAGGTTATAGCATATCTTCTGCGACTCTTATTACTACAGATAAACAATTACCAACCAAATTTTCAGGCACTTTTTCTAAAAAAGTAGATAATGATGGGGGTAATTATTATGAAATCACTTTGGGTAGAAAATTTTTAGCAATATTACCTTTTAGTATACAGCCCATACAATTTACATTGAATACATATATAGCATTAAGTAGTAGACGTTTAAATGGAATAACGTATCCATCAATATAAAATATGGCATCATTACCTTTATCAAATTCATTTAGTCCATTAGATATAATATTTCCATATCATGTCAAAACAAAAAAAATTTCTACAACTGAATATCAATATACTGTAACTAGATATTCTGCAATTTACGATAGAATTGCAGATATAATTACTTTTGATATAAAAGATAAAGGAGTAGCAAAAAATATAACCTTAAAAAATAAAGATGACAAATATTATGTATATTTAGAATGTTCATTTAATATGACGAATTATACATTAACTTCATCAGCTATAAAAGGTTCACCAAGTTTACTTCCATTCATAGATGGTTCTGATGGTGCTAGAGGTTTTGATCAAACATACGCAAGAGCTCTACTTGCTACCATTGGTTACGGCGGTTACGTTTGCCAAAATAAAAAAAATATAATAAACACAAAATTAAGTATTTTAAATGGAAGCGTTGTTGTTTATCTTACTGATAGCATTACCGCTTATAACTACGAATCAGTATAATTATGCCTAATAATTTACATAAAATTCCAGCAAATTTTAATTCTGCAGTAAGAGGACATCCTTTTAAAGTTTTCTTAAGAAAAGAAAAAAATATATATAAATGTAAGATTGATAAATTAAGTATGATATATTCTTTTTTTGACGATAAAGAAGTAAAAATTACTGGAATAGATACTGAATATACTGTTAAAAATGATGATCATTTAATTTTAACTATTTATTGTACTAATAAGGGTTTAACAATAACTAGCGCAAGTTTAAGTATAAAAAGTGGAAATTTTGAAAGTCTGCCTCAAGAGGAAGATTGTTTTCCGGGCGATGGATATTATACCTCTAGCATCGGTATGCCTCAGTGCTTAAAAAGTAGAGATATAGAAATCGCTAATTTTAGAGAGGAAACCGTAAATAATGAAAAAATTTTAAAAGTAAATCAACTTGTTAGAAAACATATTACAAAATATGGACCGGGTACAGGATATAACCAATTATAATTTATGCCAAAAGTATTTCTTTCATCTATAGGATATTACGAACTTGGACCAATGGGATCACCCGGAAAAAATGCTGATGTAAAAAAACATAACGCTATAAAAAGCGTTTCGATATCACTTAAAGATTTATTTTATTATTCATACGTAGCAAAACTCAAAGCAGCAGGTAGTTTGAGTTATTCTACAAGTTATAAATTTGAAATAGGTTGTGCAGGAGATCAGTATTGCAAGAGTAATACATCATCAACAAGTAACACAAAATATTCAGTAAAAGAAGCAAAAGATATTAAAATTTCAAATTGCGCTGAAAGAAATCCAAAATGCAACACAAAAGAAGTAACAACATTAGAATTAATGTTTTATTATTTGAACAATTCTTGGGTTTCTAAGATTGAATCAGAATATAGAGTAACAAACGCTCCGGGAAATTGTCCAACTGGACCCGAATTCAAAAATTGTTCAAATAAGCAAAGAAATTGTTGCCAAGATGTAAAATATGAGTGGAATGGAGAAAAATGGGTAAGAGTTACATTAAGCTCTAATCCAGATACAACTTTTAGTGATTATACATATAAAGTTGATAGCTCTATTAGTATTACAATCGGACGCGGAGGTTATTTAGATGATAGTAGTTATATTGTGCAAAATTTTGCGAGTTTTGGTGGTGATTATTTATATTTAAATTATCCATCTGATACGAATCCAAAAACATGCGAAAAATTTACTGGTAAAGGAACTCTTACTGCTGCTGGTAAAATTGTAAGTAATGCTTATTTATATGGTCAACCATGTGGCGGCCAGCAAGACAGAGGCCAAGCTTTTTTAAGCACAAGTTGGAGCGCGAATTCTAAATTAAGTTTAATGCCACCTTAAGCTTTTTTAATTCTTTCAATCAATTCAAAGATTTTACTCTTAGGAATATCAGTTGTAGAATTTAAATTTTCAGCATTATCAAACTTTTCTTTTACTAATTTTTTCTTGAGTTGATCAAAAGTAATACTTTTATCTTTCATTACTTTTTCTAGTACTGCTTGAGGCGAAGTTGGATTATCATTAACACTTGATCCTTCGTCTAATAGTTTAGCATCTCCAAGTTCTTCTTGAGATACAATATTAATTTTCAAGAAATTTCTTACACATCTAACGAAAGCGCGGTTTTCAGCAATCGCAGCTAAAAAGAATCTAGCAAAGCTCTTTGTGTTATTTACTGTGGCATCTGCAAGAGATTCAAAAACAATCTCTTTCCCACCAGTTTCATAATTTGGCAACCAAGTAATCTTACAACTTGTTGCAAAATAACTCTCAGAAGCTGCTACTACTTTATATTCGACACTTGTGTATCCACGAATTTGAGCAAGTTCTTTGATTCCACCCAAAAGAATAAGTAAATCTTTATCTTGTAGTTTCGAAACGTCAGTTTCTTGAGTCTTTTGTCTATTTGGTACAAGATGTTCTGTCTTTACCATTTTGCGCCAATTAATTGTTCCATCATCATTAAATACATAATTAAGGCTCTTATCTTCAATAAGACCATATTGGTTTCTTGTAATTAGATTAGGAGGAACTACTTGAGGAATTTCTGTCTTCTGCTCTGAAACAACAACTGCTTCAAATAATTCTGAACTACCAATTGATATTGTATTTTCTTCTGATTTGATTTTAGGGCTCATTTAAAGATGATACCACTTATTATATTATTGGTCAAGGTTAAAGATATAAAGATTGTTAAGTTCTTTGTTTAATTCTGGATGATTAACATACTTATTGGACATATCTTTAGTTTGCCATTGATATTTGCTATTGAATTGTCCTTCAGAAGATATTAAGATTCTTGAAGATTTAAAATATGCATTGTTATTTGCTTCAATTTTGTCAGTTGGATGATCTCGTTTTACAATAAGACCATAATCCATATAATCTAATTTAAATTGATTTAATTCTTCTTCTGATAAATAAGACATAAAAGCTGTATTTATTGTGTTTCTTTTTAATGTTTTTGCAAAAGTTGTGTCATTATCTTTTTCAACAAGATAAATTAATTGCGAGATATTTTGCCTGTATCTTTTAAGCAGTTCTTCGTTAATAGGTTTATTGGTAAATATGATGCATTTCTTTTGTTGCAAGAATAATTCTAATACTTGTTCATTAAATACATAATCCATTCTAATAACAAGAGTCTCTAATCCAATTTGCGCTGGATTTATGGGTTTATCTGGAATTATTTCTAGCGTTTTATTGATATATTCATTTCCGACATAAACAGTCTTAGGAAGATTATTGTATTGAATATTGAGAAGTTTAAGAATGCCTCCTGCGATGTCTTCTGGCTTAATATTATTAATACTTTTTGGAACTTCATTAACAGAATATTGAGGCTTCTTATTTATTTGTGGACTCAAAAGAACCATGTCTTCTGGTTTAGTCCAATATGGTTTAACATTATTAATATTGTTATTAGAATATAATGCAACAATTTTCTTGCCATATCCAGAAGCAATATGAGCAGCAAAGCTATCCGCGCCAACATGCATTATACTATTTTTAATAATATAAGCTGCTTGAGAGATATTCGTTTGGCCACATAAGTTTAAAGTGTTATTAACTGCTTTATCATCTTTTGCGCCAATATGAACTAATGTAATATTATTTTGTTGTAAGAAAGGTAATATAATTGCTACTACTTCATCCCAATAATCATAATTTTTTGATGGATACTTACTAAATGGTTGAAATGATATATATTTCTCAACATTAACTGGAAAGAAAGTGTCATAGATATAGGGCTTATCTATCTTAACTCCGCAAGCCGTGGCATATCTTTCGATTAGGTGCATATATTTTCCTTTATATCAAATTGTATATTAGTTTTACCATTATGTAAATAATCTAAAAATCTTTGTGTTCCTCCATGCGGAAGAAAAGCTACTTCAAAATAACCCTTATGATCTCCAACACCTTCTAACCAAAGTAGTTGATCCATTTGAGGTATATATTGTAATGTTTTATGAATATAAGGATTTCCTTTTAATATTTCAAAATATTCTGGTTTCGTAGCAACGTAGAGATTGTGGTCTGGATATTGTTTTTTAATATTCTTGAATAAAGAAGTTGAAATATAAATATCTCCAATACTCTCTGGCATAACATAAAGAACCCTACGCCCAGCATCATCTTTATCAAGGAGGTCATTAAAATCTACTTGTTTATTTTTTTGATTTTCTTGAGAAGCTACTTGTCTAAAATAATTTTCAATATCTTGACGTTTTGCGCCTTTTGAAATTTCTTGCATCCAGTATTTATGACCATCATCATTATCATTAACATCTTTCATTTTTAAAATATTATGATACATATAAGTTAGCCATTCGCTATCTTTTTCAATATTTGGAACTTGATGAAATGGATCTTTTTTTTCTTCTTTGAGTGAAAAGTCATAATCTGCAAATTCTGCACTATCAATAAATTGTTCTATTCTTTTTCCTACAGTTTCTACTGAGAAGTTCTCGATAGTCCATTCGCGAGCTTTTCTACCCATTTCTCTTCTTTTTTGAATGGGCATATTATAGACTTTGTTTATTTGCTTGGCGATTGAATTTGGTTTCGTAGAAGCTTTAATAAATTCTGTACCATGCTCTCTGTATTCGCTCCATTCAAGATCAAATGAACCAGCTCCTTCTTGACACATTTCTTCTCCGCAAGAATAATTAGTAACAAGAGTAATTAATTCAGTAAGTTTAGCTTCTTGAATTGGAATCTCTTGTCCACCGCTAGTAAATGGATGACAATAAACATCCATAAGATTGTATACTTCATTTAACTGATGCTCTGTTACTCCAATTCCAACATTTGTTGTAACTTGGCTTTTTTCACTTCCACAAAATCTACAATTTACATCTTGACCATGAAAAGGTTTAATTTCATAATTACCACAGCTTTTGCAAATATAAGTTGTAAGAATTTCTCTTGGATCAATTCCATATTCTGCTGCGAGCTTATGAATATTCCATCCTTCACCCCAATGAGTATGAAGTAACAAGAATGTATTTTTAATTTGAGGATTGCTTCGTTTCCACAAAGCGTAGCCTTCTAATAGATTAGGAACACTTTTCCTTAATTGATTTCTAAATACAAAACCAATAATAAATGCATCTAATGGAATTCCAAATCTACTTCTTAAATCTCGTCTTTGAGATTCCTCTAGTCTATAAAAATTTGAATTTTCAACTGGCCCATGAACTGTTTCAACTTGTTTATGTCCAAGATCATGTAGAGCTTTTGTTGCGAAATCACTCCAAATCCAATAGTTTTTAATCTTTGGAGCTTTCTCGACTGCACTAGGAAGAATAGGTAGAGAATCTAAAGTTGTCCACAATGCACAAGAAATTTTATTAAACCACTTTTTATCAATAGCAAAATCAATACCCCAAATATCTTGAACTGCAATATAAGCATCTGGCTTTTCTTCTTGAATAATTCTATCAAGATAATGCGCGCCATAACTAGCTAATCTAGCTACATTTGGGTCTTTATTAAGTTGCTCAATCTCTTGAGGATTATCTGGAAGTGAACCAACTGATTTCCAAGGAGTCTTTTTTAATTCTGGATGTGAATATTGCATGCCACAGCAATAATGTACAATATCATACTTACCCGTCTTATAAAGATAAGTCAATAAAGCTTTTGCTGCTCTGCCAAACCCAGTTTTGGCTAGAGAGAAATCAGATTGATAAATTATTTTCTTTTTGCGAGACACAATTACCAAAGTTCGCCATCTTCTTCGGCGTTAGATTTGTTTGATTCTTGATTAGGTTTTGAATTTTTAAACTTTTTAATAGCTTCAACTTCTTGAGTCCTGAATACTGATTGTAAAGCATGAACCAAAAACTCTCTTAGAAGTCTAGCTTCATTAAAATAAAAACCAAGTAAAAATGATTGTTTATTCTCTACATTCTCTTTGCTCTCTTTATTTACGCTGTAAGAGAATCCAACTTGCTTGTCATCTCGAATATAGGGAGAAAACTTAATCTTTGTAACTTGCTTATCAGAAGAGTGATAAGCTGAGAATTCTACGTTCTTATCTAGAGCTTCAAGTAGTCCCGCAGCTTCAGTTGTTGAAAACTTTACTTTTGCACTCTTTTGTGGATTATCTTTATTATCTGAAAATGAACCAGTTTTTGTTCCTTCGTTCCATGAACTTTGTTTGATTAATGAACTCCAGATTGAGCCTTCTTTTGAATTTACGCTGAAACTACAAGCTGTGCCTGTATTTTTACTATTTGGTTTATAGAATGATATCATATTAGTATATTATTCCTTATTTTCTTTCTTGTCAACTATTTTCTTTAAATCATTTAATTTCATATAAATTTGTTGGTCTTGAATTGCTACAAGATCGCCAAATACACAATCATCTCTTTTTGAGCCTTTAGCTATTACAATATTGCCCTCTTCAAATGATTTATTATTCAATAATTTATTATTTTCAATATTATCGTTAAATATTAATACGCTAATTGATGATGTTTCATCTGATATCTTTAATCTTACATATCTGGTCTTCTTTTCGTTTTTAGAAACGCCAGTAAATACTTCTTCAATTTGACCTACAAATGCTACCTTACTATTTACTGGTTCATCTATAATATCATTAATATATTTTAGATTTTCTCTTTTCTCCGAGAAGATTTCTTTTAAATCTTTATTGTAAGTATATCCCAAAAGTTTCTTTTCATAATACCAGTTAGCAAAACTTTCGCTTTTGCTATTTTGATTATAAATTTGTAGATATGGGTCATATCTATTTTTAATAGTTTTTAATCTAGTATCTTTAATGACTGTATGATTCTTTTCGTCAGTAAATTTATTTAAATGCTTAATAATCTTAATAAGATCATAATCAAACTTCTCTGCAAATGAAATTGCATATTTCTTTTCTTTAGATGTTAGGATATTCCACAATTGGGCTTCTAATACAATCTTACTTCTAGATTGACTAAAACCACTCAATGCCCCAGCTTGAATAAGCGCTGATAAGACTCCAATGTTTAAATCTGCTTCTTCTGCCGCTTGGAAGATCTCAAATTTATTAGAATATTTATTTCTAAAGCTATTTAGCTTTTGAATTGATTTGTCGCTGATACCTTTGATTGAAAGTAATCCGAATCTAATGTCTTTTTGTTCAATTGAAAAATCCATTTCAGATTTAATAATATGAGGTGGAAGCAATTGAATATCAAATTCATGCATTTCTTTTTGAATCTTGGAAATTTCGCCAATTGGGTCTGGTTCATTTCTGCTCATTTTTAGAAGAGATAAAAAGAACTGTTGAGGATAATTAAACTTAAGATAAATTGTAACAGCGGCCAAAGCTGCATATGCAAGTGAATGAGATTTATTAAATGAATAGTTCGCTGAATCTTCCATGATCTTCCATAAAATTTCGCCTACCTCTTTTGGTAATTTATTTTCTTTAATTTTGTCTTGAATCTTCTTTTGCCATGCTTTGATTTCTTCGGTTTTCTTTTTACCTACGATTCTTCTTAAAATTTCTGCTTCATCGAGAGAAAATCCAATCTTGTGCGCCATTTGCATAAGCTGCTCTTGGTAAAGTGCAACTCCACCAGTTTGTTTTAAGATGTCATCAAAAAATGGATGAATACTTTCATGTTCACTATAGTTTGTATACTTGGCATATTTATCTACGAATTGAAGTGCGCCGGGTCTAGCTAAAGCAAGAACACCACTAAGCTCTTCTAGATTCTTGGGCTTTACTTTTTGACATACTTTAAAATTTGTATCTGCTTCAATTTGGAATAATCCATGAGGAGATCTTAATTCTTGTAAGTTTCTATAAATAGATTCGTGTCCTAAATCAATATCTTGAACTTTAATTCCAATTTTTTTACAAACATCATCAACAACAGAAACGCTTCTTAATCCAAGAATATCAAGTTTAATATTAAATAAACTAACCCAATTCATATCAAAACTTGAAACTGCTTCTTTATCGCTAGAAAATTCTGTTGGACAAACTTTTTCAAGATCATCGTAAGAAAGAAGAACTCCAGAAGGATGAACGCCTTTATTCTTAATTAAATCTCTTAGCTTTAGAGCGATTTGGTAAGTTTCTTTGTTTTCATCGCACCATTCTTTAAACTTTTCAATTTCTTCATAAGCAGTTGTAATGTCTTTAACTTGACCGAATACTTTTGGAATAAGTGAGGAGATCATTGTCATTTCTTCTTCTGACTTTTCTCCTACAATTTTACCACATTCTTTAATAAGTAATTTTCCGCTAAGAGTATTAAGAGTTAATATTTTACTTGTTTTACCTTTAAACTTTGTTTCAAGATATTCAAGCACCCTATGACGATTATAATAACAAATATCCAAATCAACGTCACACATTAAAGTACCATCCAAATACGTTACTCCATCTACAACTTGCTTTTTAGCACGAATCTTGGATATAAATCTTTCAAAATAAAGGTTATATTTTACTGGATCAATTCTAGTTACTCCAATAAGATATAAGATTAATGATCCTGCTGCTGAACCTCTACCCAATCCTATTGGAATATCATGCGTCTTACAAAAATTAATAACATCCCATACCAATAAAATATAATCAATAAAGCCCAATTCTTTTAATGTTTCAAGTTCGTACTTTGCTCTATCAACGTATTTTTTGTATTCTGCAGAACTCTTATCTATATTTAAATCTTTAAATCCGTTTAAAGATAAAGCTCTTAAGAAGTCGTAATTTGATACATCTTCGCTAACATTTAAATGTCTTTTAGATTGAATATCAATCGAAAACTCTGGTAGTCTAACTCCATGTAATCCCAAATCTACATCTTGGAATTTTGAAGAAAATGCCTTATCTTCTAATAGATTATTCTTCATCTTCTTCCTCTTCGTCTTTATTTATCTTATCTATTTCTTTATTAAATTCTCTGAGTCCAGTAGAAAGAATTCTCATTGAATCATCATTCTTTAATGAAAAGAATACATCTGCTTTGCCGTTCTTCTTGCCTTTTTGAACAGTAATAAGCAAGTATTCTATACCAGAATTATCTAGTTTTTGAAGCATATCATAAATATCGTCTAATGATGCCATATTAAATTTCAACCTGCCACTTTAATTTATTCCATACTTTTAAATTTAGGTCAAGATCATTTATTGCGTCATGCAATTTATCGTAATCATGTTCAATACCATTCTCTTTGCCTAAAAATGTTAAAGAACTTTTGACTCCTTTTTTTCTTGTATGATAGATTTTGTATTGATATTCAATAAGACTTTCTTTTGGATTATATGGTATTCCATATTTAATACCTCTTGCCATTGTGTTTGTGTCAATAAATTTATTCACAAGATGATGCCAATTGCATCCCATATATTTATAATACTCTTTAATAAGATAAATGTCAAAACCTAAAGTATTGTGGCCAACAATATAATCTGCATGATCTAGCCAATCTTTAATTGTAGGGAATACTTCTTTGGGGTCATGTCCTTCTTTTTGAACTTTCTTATGATCGTATCTTGTGATTCTGGCTGCATCTTGGCTGATCTTTAAATCTGTTTGCCATTTTAGATAATAATTCTTTTCATCTACTTTCTTATCGCCTTGGACTTTAATCATAGCAATTTGCCAAGGAATATTATGACAGAAATTAAGACAAAGATTAAATGTCTCGCAATCAATAAATACTAATGTCTTATTCTTATTATATCTTAAAAGATGGTCGTCCATATTATTTTGCTTTCAAATAGCTTTCAAAAGCAAATTCATTGCTACTCATATGATCTAGTTCTGGTTTATTTAAAATACTTCTGTTATTGATGCATCTAAATGTCAAATAAGTCTTAAAGTCCTTCTTGTTATTATAATAGATACTTTTAGTTTTGAAAAGCTCTAGTTTGTTTTCTTGTGCAAATTTTTCCATCTTATCTTTGATAATATAATCAAAAGGAAGATCATTATCTTCAATAAAGACAATTGGTTTAGTAAAGTTAAACTGAGGAATACAAATTGAGTTTCTTAAAGTGTTATTAAATATGAAAGAATCGTAAAATGGAATACAAAGTAATAAATCATCACTCCAATTTTTAGATATAGTATCGTAATCAAGTCTTGGTTCGTAATAAAAACCTGCTTTCGCTGCGGTACTAAATAATTTCGTTAAAAGTTCGTGGCCTTGTTTATTTCTAAAGAATATAACTACTTTAGAATTCTTCTGACGAGATTCATCTGTCTTGTCATTAATAGATTCTGTAACTGTGACCCTTAATCCATAATTTAATTTAATATTATTACTCTTGGTATTGGTATATGCCTCAAGAAATGATGACATATTATCCTCTACTAGGAATAATTCTTTAAGTTTATTTTCTTTGGCTATTTGAATTATTGAATCTGGATAATCATCTGCTTCGTTCTTATCTTCTAGAGTCAATATAGACCTTCCTAAAGAATAATGCGATTTAAATAATGGTATCATTTTCCTAAATATAGCAGACTTTTTAATACTAATCAATCTAAAAATTCATCTTTTGAACCATCAAGAAAATCATCCTTTTTTGAACTATTTTGAAATTTTGGGCAACCTTCATAATCTCTAGTTTCTACTTTAAATCCTTTAATATCTTTAAAGTTATTCTCTAGGCTAGTTTCTACTACTTCGCCTTTATCATTTACTTTAACATAATATTTATATGGATCTTTATATGGACATTTCCAGCCACCAACTTGACACATCCATTTATTCTTTTGGTTATCTATTGCAAAATTTGCTCTTGCAGATTCTTCATTAAATTTATTAATATAATCATTAATATGCTCAAGATAATGTTCGAATCCTTTAATCTGTTCATCCGTAAATATTAATTCTTGAATTGGCTGCTTTGGAAATCTTAAAAATAAGAATTTAACAATAGGCTTTAACTTGGGCCATAATTTTTTACTAGCTAAACTATACATCATTGCTTGAATATTAGCTTCAAGGTCATCACCCCTAAACTTGTATTTGGAGCTTTTATAGTCGATTATATGCATTTCTTTTTTGATTTTAATAGGTTTATCTATAAACCCCTTGATATGATATTTAGGCTCTTCGTTTGTAATATCAAAATCATACTCTGGCTTAACTATTTCTCCGCCTTCTCCAAAGAAATCGTTCTTAAGACCAACCAAAATCATATCATTTAATAGTTTATAATTGCTTTCATCTAATTTAACTTTTGCTGATAATTTCTTAACTAATCGAGCTACGCCTTTATCTCCATCTATAGAATTTTTCTTTATAATTCTTTTATAATTTTTAAGATGCCTTTTATTTAATAATAATTCAAAAATTGTGTGGCAAATGGTTCCTCTTAATGCTCCATCATTTTGACTTTGAGGAACTTTAGTGTGATAGTTATTCCAATAAACCCAAGAACAAGTTTCAAGAGTTTTGATTCTAGATGCAGAAAGCGTTTTTAGAGATTGTTTTTCCATTGTAGTATTTCTTCTTTATTCATCTCTCCAAAATCTTTTTTAGTTGGTAAGGCAATTTTTAATTGCTTATCGTCAAAGTATCTTTTGAGTCTTGAATGAGTTTTTTCTGCGCCAATATTTCCAGCGTTATTTTTATTTGAATCATTGTTGAGGCTAATATAAATTTTCTTAACATCAATCTTTAAAAGATAATTTAAAATGCCCAAACTAAGACTTGTGCCAAATGTAACTAAAACATTTTTAATTCCAACTTGATATAAGCTTAACATATCACCAATACTCTCAACAAGGATTACTTCTTTTTGAGCTTCTATCTCTTGTGAGTTTAAGAATAACGGATAAACAAAATCATTTTTTTCACCAAGATGTTTCCATTTAATCTTAGAAAGATTTGTGATATCTCTACCAGAAAAACCTATGATATTATTTTTAATATCAAATATTGGGAAAACATATCTATTCTTCATCTTTCCAGCTTTACCTACTCCACCCTTAAATTGAGATAAGGTTTCGTTATTGATATTTCTTTTGTTCCAATAAGAATGATTGTTTTCTAAATTAGATAATAAATCTAAATCAAACTTCTTAGTTGATTTAAGAAGTGGTTTTGAAACTTCTTTTGGTTGATGAAATGCAAAGTTTTTATCTTTGAGCCATTCTTTAGCTTTGCTTGGATCTTCTAGCTTTAAAGTCATGCCGACTAAAGAACTAAAATCTCCGCTAATATTTTCTTTAAAATCAAACCAATGACCAGTATCTTTATAAATCTTTAAAACAGTATCATTGTCGCTATCTCTATAAAGAGGTCTAGCTCTATATTCTTTACCGCAATCTTTTAATTTATATCCCAAGTCAGTTAGGATTTGATAAACATTTACTTGATCCATTCTAACGCCTCGCTTATCACAGGAAACTCTTTAATAAATATCTTCTTACATTTATCTGCAATAAGTCTATGTTCTTTTTGAGTATTTTGTTCTGTCCTTAATTCAATGTAATGAATCCAACTTCTAAGTGAACCTTTCATATACATTGTAGTTTGAGTTGTCAAGGGTAATATCATTCTCGCTACTTCTTTTGCAACTCCATTTTCAATCATTGTATCATAACAATGTTGAGAAAGCGATAAAGATTCTACAAGAAGCTCGTTAACTTTATCATATGCATCTGTATTTGTTGCCATAAGACTTTCGCCTACTTGTCTATTCTTATCTCCTTGTAAACGAAGTTCAATATCTTCAAACTCATTTGCGATACTATATCTTTGGCTAAACTCTTGGAAACTAAATGATCTGTGTCTTAGAATTTGAACAGCGATTCCTCGACTAGTTTTAATTTCGACACACATATCAACAAGCTCAAATGGACTCCAATGTTTATGTTTAATTAAGAATTTTAAAAGCTTTGGAGCAGTTTCTACATTCATTTGATTTGATGGATTACTAACTCTAGCGCAAAAGGCAACTAAATCTTCTGCATTTTTAATTCCTTTCATTTCTGGTTTTGTAACTGATACTAAATCTACGTTCATAGTAATTCTCCATCATTGGCATTTTGATCATTCAATTCGTATTGTTCTCTTTGTCTTTCTGCGACATCGAGTAATGATCCTCTTTCTTCAATGTTGAAATTCGTTACTTGATAATTAAGATAGTTTTGCGCCCAAGTTTCCTTGCCAGTACAATCTAATCTTCTTACTAAGTCTTGGTGACCAGCAGCATCTTTTCCTTGGAATCTGGTTTTAGTTGGAATTAGTTTATGAGTTCCAAATGCTTGACCATCAAGAGTAACCTCATCAAGAGTCTTTCTTCTAAAGATTGCTACAAATGATGCAAACCATTGTAGTCTATCTGATAGTGAAATTACAGAACTATCATCAACAACTTCACTAGCTTTTCTATTAAAACTTTCTCCACTTCGATTTAATTGCATCGCAGTAATGATTGGACAATGAATTTCTTCTGAGATTCTTTTTAGCTTATCAATCTTATCACCAATCGCTTGATGCTCTGCCCAATTTGCGCCAACCTTTTCACCAGTTAGTTTAATATAATCATAGGCGATCATCGCTTGATTTCCACGACCAACTTTAGAAAGATACCATCTGCGGATAATAGAACATACTTGATCAATGTTTTTATTTCCTACATGATAATGAAAGTATTCATAAGTTTTTACTTTTGCCCAAGCTGCTCTTACTTTTCTAGTCATCTCTTCGTTCTTGCGCCAATTACCAGTTTCAAGATACCATACTGGAACATCTGTTAATGATGCCACCATTCGCAATTGAATATCTACAGTTTGCATTTCAGTATCAAGAATAAGAGTTTTAGTTTTATTTTTTGGATTGATTGAAGTCTTAAAACAAATATCATTCAACCAAGTTGATTTACCTTGACCCGGCCTACTTGCGATTGCGTAAATATTTCCATTCTTTAGACCACCATACATTCTATTAAATTCAGAGTATGGAGTAATTAATCCAGTATCTTCTTTTGGAGCATTACCAATCTCTTCTACAAGATCTTCAACTTCTGCGAAAATATTAATTGGTACATCATTTTCGGAGTATGCTGATATTTTCTTATTATAAATTTGATCAATCTTACCAATGATTTCATCCATTGAATCTTCTGAGTTCTTGTTTACATAATCTTTTAGCTTATCTGCTGTTTGAGATATTTCTCTGCGAACTC